>SAMEA104315433__coassemble_644_pt1 | contig 15490 bp, 17 predicted proteins | sample SAMEA104315433__metabat2_high_PE_005 | metagenome-assembled genome bin SAMEA104315433 (sample SAMEA104315433) | gut metagenome | biome: Monkey gut; feature: monkey-associated habitat; material: faeces | place: China | collected 2013 | reverse complement strand
TATCAAATAAGAAAGAAAATTATGATTATTTAAGTAAAAATATTAAAACTTTAGTAAGTGATGATATTTATAGTGGTATTAAGATAGTATATAAGGATAAGGTATATGACTTTAGTTTGAGTGAAAGGAATGTATAATAATGAAGGATAATTGGGAAGAGAAGATTGATAATAAAGTTACTGAAATAAAAAATAATGAAAATGTTTATTCAACAGGTAGAGTTATTAAAGTAAGTAGTTATATTATTGAGGTTAGTGGACTTAATGATGTTTCTTTTTATGAGGAAGTTAATATAAATAATGTTGCTAAAGGATATGTTTTATCAATTTTATCTAATAAGGTATTAGTTAGTTTAGTTGAGGTTACTGGAGAAATTAAGACTGGCGATTTAGTTTATGCTTTAAAGAAAGAGTTTAAATGTTTATTTAGTTTAGATTCTGTTGGTAAGGTTGTAGATATATTTGGTAATGATTTAATTGCTGGTAAAAGATTTGATAAATTAATTGAGTTTCCTATTGAAGGTAAACAAGTATCTATTATGGATAGAGGATTAGTTAAACGTGAGTTTTTAACTGGTATTACTGGTATAGATTTGATATATCCAATTGGTAAAGGACAAAGACAGTTAATAATTGGAGATAAGAAGACTGGTAAGACACAACTTTGTTTGGATGCTATTGTTAATCAAAAGGGTAAGAATGTACTTTGTATGTATGTTGCTTTAGGTAAGACTAAAAAAGAAGTTAAAGATATTTATTATGAACTTGCTAAAAGGGGTGCTTCTAGTTATACAATTATTATTGCATCATTTCATGATGAATTACCTACTAGAACATATTTAACACCTTATGCTGCTTTATCTTTTGCAGAGGCATTAATGATGCAAAAATATGATGTACTTGTAGTATTAGATGATTTAAAAAAACATGCTGATGTTTATAGACAAATAAGTTTAAATAGTAGAAAGACACCCGGAAGGGATGCTTACCCATCAGATATATTCTTTACGCATTCAAGGATGTTAGAAAGAGGATGTCAACATATAGATGGAGGTTCTATTACTATTCTTCCTATAGTAGAAACTAAGGGTGGAGATATAACAGATTATATTTCTACTAATATTATTTCTATTACAGATGGACAAATAGTTATGTCTACGAAGAACTTTTCTAAGGGTGAGAAACCTGCGATTGATTATGGACTTTCTGTATCACGTTTAGGTGGTAACGTACAAGCAAAAGATATGAAAAAGTGTGGTAGTGATGTAAGAAGTAGGTTGTTATCATATCTTGATGTTAGAAGTGTATATGAACTTGCTAATATTGATGAAATGAGTGCTGAATTACAAGCAAGACTTAGAAATGGTAAAAAGATACTTGATACTTTGAAACAATATAAATATAGTCCTAAGACTAAAGAAGAAATGATTAAGATGTATGATTTCTTGAAAGAAACTAAAGAGTAGAGGTGAATAATATGGTGGTTGGTAAAGTTATTTCAATTTTTGATATTAGTATTGAAGTAATACTTTCTAATACAGATGTTTCTATTGGAGATATATTAGAAGTAAAGACTAAAGATATGGAATATCGTTTTGAAGTAGTAGAGATTAATAATATTAGTGCTACTTGTGTTAGTTTAGGTACTACTCATGGACTTAAGAAAGGTGCTGAAGTTATTAAGGTATCATCTTCATTAGAGATAGAGTATTCTAGTAAGGTACTTGGAAGGTTATTTAATTCTTATGGTGATGTTATTGATGGTAAAAAACTAGATAGTGAAGAAGTTAAAACTATATATAATGATACTGTTAATATTAAAGATATTGATGTTAATATTGATATATTATGGACTGGTATTAAGGTAATAGACTTTTTTGCTCCACTTCAAAAGGGATTTAAAATGGGACTTTTAGGTGGTGCTGGAGTTGGTAAATCTGTTTTAATTAAAGAGTTAATACATAACGTTTATTCTTCACTTAATGCTAATGCTATATTTTGTGGAGTTGGAGAAAGAAGTAGGGAAGGTAAAGAGTTATACTTAGAGATGGGTGAATCTAACTTGCTTGATAAGATGAGCATGGTATTTGGTCAAATGGGTGATAATCCAGTTTCTAGAAGTAAGAGTATATATGCTGGACTTACTTTAGCGGAATATTTAAGAGATGTTAAAAATCAAGATGTTCTTATATTTATAGATAATATATATCGTTTTGTTCAAGCAAAGGCTGAAATTGCTACGGAACTTAAACAAATGCTTATTGGTAATGGATATCCTGCAGATATGGCACTTGATATTAGTAAGATAGAAGAAAGAATAAGTTCTACTGATAGGGGTTCTATTACATCATTCCAAGCAATATATATTCCAGCGGATGATTTTACTGATGAAGCGGTGCAAACTATTATTTCGTATATGGATGGACAAATAGTACTAGATAGAAAGATTGCTGAACTTGGATTATATCCTGCAATAGATGTATTTAAATCTACTAGTAAGTTAGTAGATGTTGAAAAGATTGGTGAAAGACATTTTCATTTAGTAGAAGAAGCATTAAGATACTTAACAAGATATCAAGAACTAGAAGAGATCATTGCTATTTTAGGTATTGAAGAGTTAAGTGAAGAAGATAAAAATATATTCTATAGATCAAGAAAATTAAGATACTATTTCTCTCAACCTATGTTTGTTGCAGAATCTTATACAAATATAAAGGGTGAATTTGTTGATATTAAAGATGTACTTGATGATGTTGAAAATATTCTTAAGGGTACATATGATGATGTTGATGAAATTAAATTTAGATATATAGGTAAGTATAATGGATCAAAGTAATATAGAAGAAGTTAAGGTAAAAAAAGATAGACCTAGTGAGATAAGAGTTAAAGTATTTAGTTTGGATGGATTAAAGGAATATAATGATGTTAAGATAGTTAGGATAGTTAGTAAAGATTATAATTTACTTATTATGAAAGATTATTTACCAATTATTGGAGAAATAGATGGTAATGTAGATATTAAGAGTGATAAAGAAGAAGTGAAATTAGAGAATATTAAAGCATTCTATATGAATAGTAATAATGAATTTAATTTAATGATTAGGGAGAAATAGTATGGAAGGGAAAGCACTTTATACATTAATTAGTTTTTTTGTGGTAGGTATAATATTTTTACTAGTACTTGCAATTACTTTTAAGATTATGCTTAAAAATTATGATGTAGAAAAATCTAAATTAAAGTTTTATGGACTGTTTCTTGGTATGAATAATAAACAAATACTTGCATTTTCTATGATTAGTTTAAATTATTTGTTTTTAGTATTTAATTTACTTTCTTTTACAGAAGTTAATATAATACTTGTATTTATTTCTTCATTCTTAGTAATTTTAAGTGATATATTAATTAAGAATTATCCTAAAGGATTTATAAATATACTATATGAAGTAATATGTTTATTTACTATATTTATTGCTAATTTACTATATAATTATATACTTGATCAATCTAGTGCTATTATAGTTATATGTTTAGTATTTGTTATTATTCTTTCAGTACTTTTATATAGTTTTGTATTATTTAAATCTTTAAATAATGTTATTGTTAAAGATAAATATATTAAAGAAGATAAATATAGCTTGTAAGGTGATATTATGAGAATAAAAAATGTTGTTAAGGTAATGAATTTCCAGGCACTACTTAATGTTGATAAAGCGAGAAAAGAAGCAGAAAAGTATAGAAATGTTGGAGAAGAAATTACTGAGATTATGGGTAGGATAGTATATAATAAGAATATGGTACTAGATAAGAATGTACTTGTTCCTATTAAAGAAAATCCTAAACTTAATATTTATCTTGCTAATGACTATGGTTTTTGTGGTAATTTTAACTCTGTTATAGGTAAACAAATTAGAAGTGATAAGGATTGTTATAAGATTATTATAGGTAATAAGATTACTTATCATGATGATAAAGTAATACTTAAGATTAGTAAAGATCATTTCTATGATAATTTTGAGACTATAGAAAAAACTATAAATGAAGCATTATCTGATTTATCATATAGTGAAATAAATTTATATTTTAATCATTATAATTCTTCGACATCATTTGATTTTAGAAGTTTACAACTATTTCCTATAGAGTTTACTGGTAAATATTATGAAGGAGAGGACTTTGTCAAGGAAACAGATGTATCTAAGATGCTTAAGAGTTTACTTACATTTTATATTTGTTATCAACTAAGAATGTGTGAATGTAATAGTAGGGCTGCAGAAAATGTACTACGTAGCCAAATTACTAAACAAGCATTAGAGAAGATTGAAGAAAAAGAAGAAGAGATGCTTACGGAAGAAAGAAGACGTAAGACAGAAAAGAGTATTAGTAAAACAGTAGAGAATTTTAAGAAATTAATGTGAGGTGGAATATATGGGTAAGTTTGATAAGTTAAAACAAGAATATGATTATATTAAGGATAATTATTCTAGTAGTAAGAAGAATGAACTTAAGATTAAATTAATTGAATTAGATAAGGAATTTAGTAAAGAGTATGAACATGAACTTGATATTTTATTTCCTATGACTACTACTTTAAATAAGGAAGAAATAAGATTAGAGAATTTAATTAGTTTTGTAGAGAAAAATAGTAAAATACAAAATGATTATATTAATGATTATAAGAAGATTACTGGGGAAGTAATAGAATTATCTTATTTAAAGTATAGTGATAATATTAAAGAGTTTAAAATAAGACTTAATAATGTTAGAAAGATACTTGATATTATTAATGAGATAAAAGAATTATATATTAGTGATAGTAAGAAGAATGAGTTTAAGATTAAGTCTATTTCTAATAAGTTACTTAAGAAAGAATATTTAAATTTATTATATGAATTTTGTTTAATAGATAAGATAGATATTGAAAATATAGATATAAATAAACTTATTAATAATGAAGAAGAAATAGTTAAAGATGATAAAAACTATAATCTAATTAAAGAGGAAATAAAAGAACCTATTAAAGAAGAAGTAATTGAAGAAGTAATACCTGAAGAAAAAGAAGAAGAACATGAAGAGAAGATACTTACTACTATGCCTAAAATAGATAAGATAGGTAGTGTTGTTCCTGTTAATGTATTTGAATCAATTGATAAAGCAGAAGAGAAGTTACCTGATGTTGTTTTACCTACTAATGGATTAAAAGATAGTGAAAATGATATATTTTTAGATACTAAAGATATGTTTGATACCGAAGAAGAAAAGAAATAATTATGAAAAATATTTACCTAAATAGTGGGTAATATTTTTTTATGATATTTTTTTCAAAAAATATCTAAAAGGTATTGCAAATTGTAAAAAAATTTGATATTATTATTAATGTAAAGGAGGATAAGAAAGAAATGGAAAACAATAATGGAAAGGGAATATTTTATGGTGTTATAGGTGTAGCAACACTTATAGTAGCAATTATAGGTGCAACATTTGCATACTTCACTGCTTCAACAACAAGTAATGAGTACTTATCTGGTACTGCTGCAACTGCTGGATTATCAGTTCACGTTGTAAGAATGACTGGAGCTTCTGCTGCAGATACTGAAACAAAGTATGTAATGGTACCTCAATTAGACAAAGGTTTAAGTTCAGCTATACTTGGTAGAGCAACTGGTGCTACTGGTGGTACTCCTTGTATCGATGCTAACGGATCACTAGTTTGTTCAATTTATAAAATAACTGTACAAAACACTGGATCTGCTGCTATCGACGTAAGTGGTAGAATTGATTTCTATACATCTGCTGCTTTAAACGAAGGAACTACTCATACAGAAGGAGATACAGGAACTACTGAGGGTGGAGATTCTTTGGCTGATGAACCAACTGCAATTATGAATCACTTAAAATGGGCAAGACTTGAGAACCCTACAAGTATGACACCAAAAACTATGTTAAATGCTGCTGTTATGTCAAACGTTGATAAACCAACATCTTTATTAGTATACACAGGAAACTATGATACTTATAAAAATGCTCAAGGTCAAGACGTTAATAGAACATATCAAAATGAAAATGCTAATCAATATTTATATGGTAGATCAGTTACTACATTTGTTCAAGAAACTGAAGATGGACAAACTAAAGATAGTATTGACGTTTTAGGAGCTACTCCTGAATATGTTAAAGCTCATGGTGCTCATTATGATATAATTGACCCAACAAATGACTTAACTAAGGCTGAAGATGGTACATATACACCTGCAAATGGAACTCAACAAACTGCTTATACATATAATGCAAATGGTACTAAAACTGCTAATGGAGCATATCATTTAAATGCTATGGGACAAGCTGGAGATACTATGGTTTATTATATCGTTGTTTGGATTAGTGAAAATAATATGGCACAAAACAAAAACGATACAGGAGCATTCGTTGGACAAGTTACATTTAATTCTGCTGGTGGTACTGGTGCTACTTCTACATTCACAGAAGCTTACAGTGCTGGATAGTCAGGTAACTTAAATTAATTAGAAATTAAAATTCAAGTTTAATACTTGAATTTTTTTTTGCTATGTGATAGACTTAATATATGATAGTAATAGGAGGATAAAATATGATGGATAATAACATGAATAATACTGATGTTAAGAAGACTAAGAATAAAGGAGGAAGTTTCTATTTATTAATGGGAATTTTAACTTTAGTTATGGCAATTGCAGGTAGTACATATGCATACTTTGCTGTTTCTGCTACAAGTAATGGCAATGAAATTACTGGTACTTCTGCGTATGGTGATACTGCTTTAACTATTGAAATTTCACAAATTAGTACTGGAACAGGTAAGTTAGTACCACAACTTGGTAGTGCTATTCAACTTGCTTATACTGGTACTGGAGGAAAAACTTGTGTTGATGGTAATGGTAATACTATTTGTAAAGCGTATTCAATTAAAATTACTAATAATAGTGATGTTAAGTTAAATGTTGATGGTAAACTTACATTAACTGCAACAGATATGAATAATTTAAAATGGGCGATTGGAACAAATGCAAGTACTTATCCAACAGCCACTGCTTCACAACATCCAAAAAGTTATACAACATTAGGTAATACTGCTCTCGAAGCAAAAACAAATACTGCTGGTAATAATCATACATTTTATGTAATTATTTGGATTGAAGAACAAAATGCTTCACAAACTGATAAGAATGAGTTTACTGGTGTAGTTAATTTCGATGGTTATATTACTGGTGGAGATGGTACTAGGGTTAATGGTATTACTTCAACTATAAGAGGTTAAGAGGTTTCATAAATTTGAAATCTTTTTTCTTGATTTTTTTTTAGATTTTTGATATCATATTAATAGATAGTAAGTAGGGTAAGGAGATATTTATGGAAGAGAAAAAGGGTATAAAGATTAATGTATATAGTTTAGTTAGTATTCTTACTTTATGTGTTATGGGTATAGGGGCATCTTTAGCATATTTTAATGCTAGTATGGCGGAAAGTAAAAAGGATAATATATCTGTTAGTTCTATTAATTTAAAGATGGATTTAAAGATTATTCCTAGATATACAGAATTGTTGTTATTACCTACTAAGGATGAAGATATAGAAAAAGCATATAATAATAGATGTTTAGATTATGCAAATAATGGAGCTTGTATTGCATATGATATTGAAATCGATAATATAGGGCAAGAACAAGAAGGATATTTAACATTTAAATATGAAAGCGACCAAATAGAAAATTTAAAGTTTATGGTTATTGACCCAAATGATAATAACAAGGTTTTACAACCTGTTACTCCAGCAGGAAAAGAAGATATAACTGTTGGTGAAGTTATTAAGTTATCAAGTAAACAAAATAGGAGAGTTACTATTGTTCTTTGGATTAGTGAACTTGGAAAAGAGCAAGATAGCGAACAAGGAGGTACTTTTACGGGTTTTGTTAGTTTTAATTCTTCAATTGGTGCTAGAGTTACTGGTACTATGAATAAAACTATTATGACTGGTTAAAAATATTTTAAAAATAATATAAAGCATATTGCTTTTTTTTAGTTTTTTTGTTAATATTATATATAGATAATAGATAGGAGTGATACGATGGAGAATAGGAAGAATAATGATGGTAAGGGAATAAGTATTGTTCTTGTTGGTATATTAACTATTGTTGTTGCAATTGCTGGTGCATCTTTTGCGTTTTTCCAAGTTACTGTTACTAGTGATGCAAATAAGATTAAAGGTGAATCTGCTTTTACTAGTACTGCACTAGAGGTTACTATTACTCAAAAGTTACCTGAAACTGCTAATAATACAAAGAAATTAATTCCACAACTTGGTACATATATAAATAGCGCTGTTAGTACTACTAATAAATGTGTTGATGGTAATGGAAATTTAGTGTGTAGGGTATATGAAGTTAAGGTTACAAATAAAACTACAACTCCATATTATATAACAGGAACTATGAATCTTACTGCACCAAATACTATGCCTAACTTAAAATGGAGTAAATCTACAACTGCAAATAGTGGATTTACTGCTTCTGGTTATACAAAAGCTGTTACTAACGTGCTTGATCCTAGTAAGGGAGCAACTGCTACTACTACGTTGCTTTCTGCAAGCGGAAGTCATACATTTTATTTGGTGTTCTGGATACAAGAAACTGGTAGTGCGCAAACAGATACTGGTACATTTACTGCTAGTTTAACATTTAATGGTTATAGTTCTAGTACTGTAAGTAATGCTACACAAGGTGTAACTTCTACAATAAGAAGTTAGTAAAATAAAAAAATATATTGCATTTTTAAGAGATATTTGTTATTATTATATTAGATAGTAGAGGAGGAATATAAAAATGAATCAAGAAAATGGAAAGGGAATTTTGTTTGGTATATTAGGTATTTTAACATTGATTATTGCTATAATGGGAGCTTCACTAGCGTACTTTACTGCTACTGCTATGGATACTGACCCAGAAACAATTGTTGTACAAGCTGCAACTGTTACAATTAGTTATGTACAAGGTACATCACTTACTGCAAATGATTTAATACCTACAAGTTTTGATGTTGCTGAATGGGCATACAAAAGAGGATTAGAACAAAATAGTGAATCAGGTGTAGAAGTTGATCAAAAATGTAAAGATGCTAAAGGTTATACAGTATGTTCTGTATTTAGATTTGATGTAAGTAATGAATTAGGTAAAAATGATACTGCTATAGTAGGTACAATTACTACTATTACTGATACAACTAAAAATAAAAATGATGCAGAATTTGATAATTTAATGTATACTATATATGAAGTTAATAAAGAAGGAGATAATGTTACTAATTGGAATAAACTTAACTTAAATAATACTAAGTTCTTAAAGAAGAATGTTCCTGGATTAAATAATGTTAATGGTGTTACTGAATTATTTAATCATAATGTTGATCCTAGTGATACTTTAAAAGCAAATGAAGTAAGAATTAAAGCAGGAGAAGTTAAACATTTTGAAATGCTTATATGGTTAAATGAACTTTCAACTGATCTTGAAAATGATGATGGTTCTGGTAAACAAGATGGTGAACAAGGACTAAGTTATGAAGGAGAAATTAAAGTTTCAGTTTCTGGTGCAAGTGATAAAATCACTGGTACTATGGGTGAATAATATATTTATTTAACATACAGTTATTGTGCTGTATGTTTTTTTTGACAAAATTGACAAATATGTTATAGTATGGTAATATATTAGCAGTTTTGGAGGGGTTTTATTATGGAAAAAGATAATAAATTAGTTTATGATTATATCAATGGAGAGTATATTGATGAAGAAATACTTGATAATTTAGAAAACAATAGATGTTTTATGAGAGAAGTTATTAAATTAACTAATGATAAGAGAATGTATGATTTTTGTAGTGAAGAGTTAAAGAAGGATTATACTTTTGGAAAATTTCTAATACTTAAATTTAATGATGATATTAGTTTTATTGATAAAGTTGCTACTAATATACTTAATTCTAATATTAATGATAGAGATAGAAATGAATTATGTATTATTATGAGTAATTTTACTAAGAGTAGAGATAATAACTGCTATTTAAAGTATAGTCTTATGCTTACTGCTATATATAATACTACTAGGGTAGAAATAGAAATATTTAAGACTAAAGAAAATAATGATAGACTTAGAAGTAAATTGGGTATGGGATTTTTATTTATGTATGATGATTTTAGTGATAGTGATATTACACTAGAATATTATGCTAGTAATTTAATTAATGATATATTTATGGAAAATAATATAGATTTAATTAGTTTAATACATAGTAGATTTAGTTGTTTTGATAAGTTAGAGAGTTATGGTATTAGAAAGTATTTAATTGATGATGTAATTAGATTATATGATTCTTTTTTAGCAGATTATATACAATTACATACTCATTTACTTAATGATTTATATGATGTTGTAAGAAGAATGAAAGATACTTATGATGATTATAGTTGTATAATAGAGAAGAGATTTTTTGATAATTTAATAGATGAGGTTTATGATTATGTTAGTAATAATTGTGAGAGTTATTCTAATATAGGATTTGATTATATTTTTTATGTTGGTATGGAACTTGGTATTAATGATAAGTTAAAGAAATATTTGAAGTATGAAGAAGAAGATTATAATAATATTATGGAACTTATTAAAGCTGGATACTATGATAATAATACTGGTATTATTAAAATGAATGATGTTATACATGCTAAAAATATTAGAAAGATAGTAATGGACTCGTTTTATGGTAAGCAAGAAGAAGATGGTAATACTAAGAAATTTAATCAAGCAAAAAATAAAATTCTTAATTTTAAAAAAAGTATGGAAAAATAGGATAGTTATGATATAATTATTGTAGAGGTGAGTTACAAATGACTAGGGAAGAATTAGAAAGTAAACTTAATGAAAGAATAGAATATTTAGAAAGTAATGGTATTCCTTATGGTGAATGGGGATTTGATAGTGAATACGTTAGTTTACAAAATGAACTTAATAAATTAGATTCTACTATTAGTAATAATGATACTAGAGTTAATGAAGGAGATTTAACTATTAGTGAATTAAATACAGAACTTGATGATATTGATAGATTAATTAAAGAGAAAGAAGATTATTTTAATTCAAATGCTATTCCTTATGGTGAGTGGGGATTTGATAGTGTGTATAATGATTTAATTGGCAGAAAGGCGAATTTAGAAAGAGAAAGAGATATAAAATCTCGTGAACTAGATGAGATAGAAAGACAAATTAGGTTTAAAGAAGATGAGTTTGAAAGAAATGGTATACCTTATGGTGAATGGCAATTAGATAGTGAGTATGTTGAATTACTAAATAGTGCTGAAAGATTAAAGGGTAGTAATAAAAGAGTGGAAGTAATAGACAAACCTTCAAGAGATGTTACACCTGCTCAAGAAAAACCATTAGAAATGGAAAATGATTTAACACATACTGATCCTGAAGTAAAACCTGAAGAAATAAAGGCTGAACCTATTATTATACCTCCTGTACCTGAACATAGTTATGATAATCCAACACCAGAACCTGTTAGGAGTGAACCTTCTATACCTTCTTTACCACCAAAAAGCGAAGAAGAGAAAAAGCCTGAGCAACCTACTAATAATAATGATTTAAATTCTATGCCTCAAAAAGATGAGCCTACAAAGCCAGAAGCATTACCTCCAAAAGGTGAGGAAAATAAAAATACTGAGGAAAAGAAAGAGACTGGATTAAAGGTTGTTGCTAAGAAGAGTTGGAAATGGGTTAAGGAACATAAGAAACAAATTTTAATTGCATTAGGACTTGCTGCAGTTACTGTTTCTGTGGTAGTTATTCTTAATCAGTTAATTCCTGCTTTGTCTGCTGCTGCTAAGGCTAGTCAAATATCTAGTACTGCTGCATCTATGCTTAATAATGCTTCTTTATGGCATGCTGCTTCAGTTGGAGAACAAGTTGCATTACATGGAACTAATACTGGGTTATCATCAATAATATCTACTTTAACAGGTAAGGCTGCTGCTTTCAATTCTATAAGTGGTACTTGGTCTATTGGAGGAACTGCATTAGAAAGTTTTGCAATAGATGCTGCTGCTAAAGCAAGTGCTGCTACTGCTAAGGTTGCTGCATTATCTGCTACTGCTTTAGGATTTGGAATTGGTGGAGTAGGATTTACTACTTTAGGAGCAGTTGTTTCTAATAAGAAAAAAAGTGATAAGTATAAAGAATATAATAGAGAATTAAAAGTAATTAGAGAAAAACTTAGTGTTTCAACTTATGATGATTTATATGGATTATTACCTGATTTTGAAATTACTGCTCAACATATCGAAGATGATAAAGAGTTATCTAATGATGAGAGAAAGATACTTCTTGCTAAAGCACAAAAGATTGCTAATAGAGTTTCTTTAATTGAAAAGAAAACTAAGAAAAAACAAGAAAAAGAAAATAGAAAAGAACAAGAAGTAGAACAAACTATAGAACCAGATGATGAAATTAAAGTAGATGTAAGTAATGTTACTGAAGAAAATGATACTTATGAAGAATCTACTAATGAAATAGAAACTAAACAGGAAGAAAATTATTCTGATACTGAAACTGTTAATAGCAAAAATAAAGTTCAAAAAGAACAAGAAGAAGTAAAACCTAATAATGATAATGAGTGGTTATCTTTCTTCCAAAGAGATAATAGTAATGATGCTAAAACTGGTGAAATAATTGATTTAACTGGTAAGGTATTTGTAGATATGTCTTCTCAAGGTATGAATTATGAAGAAGAGAATGGAAAGGGAAGAGGAGGAAGAAGATAATGAAAGTAGATGAAATGATAACTTTAAATGATGGTAAAAGTTATGGATTACTACTTGATACAGAAATAGAAAGTGGAAAATACTTTCTTGCGGTTCTTTTAAATAGTAAAGAAGAACCTACTAATAACTTTAAAGTATTTAAGGAAACTATAAAAGATAATGAGACTTATGTTGATGAAGAAAAAGACCCATTAATATTAAGTAAATTACTGGAAGATTATTATTTACAAGTAGATGAAGATTAGTAATTTAAGAAGAAATATATAATATATATGTTATTTCTTCTTTTTTTTGGATTTTTCTTGACTTTATTATATTTTTTTATATAATATATAGTCGAGAGGCGGGGTATCGTGTATAGATATTACAATTTATATTTGAATGATAATGATTTTTGTGTTCAAGATAATATGTTAAAGATTAATAATGAAAAAGATGTTAAAGTTAAAGTAATTGGAGAATTAGTAAATGGTAAGATATATGATATTATTACTCGTAAGGAAATTACTTTATTAAAAAAAGATGATATAGATAATTTTTTTGTTCCTAATATTACGTATTATAAGAAAACTATATTACGTAATAATGACGTTAGTGAGGAACTTAAGAAAATAGTTAGTATTTATGATTATGAAAGATATTATACTATTATGGAAGAAATGGAAAAAGAGTCTATTAATAGATATAATATGATTATTAATAATGATAAGAAAGAAAGTTTTAAGAGGAAATAAATATGGAAAATAATTATGTTAATAGTTTTAAAGATGGATATTATAGGGTGTTTTTAAATTGTGATGATGAGATTTTTAAGAAAGATGAAAATAAGCATTATGAAAGAGGTAGATTATATTATACAAATGATGATGGAAGTAAGAAATATAATGTAGCAGTATATTGTAAGTTAGAAAATGGTAGGTTATTTGATGTTATTACTAATAAGGAATATATTTATGCACTTCCTAGTGAAAAAGAAGAATATGATGTAATTACTTATTGGGGATTAATCGAAGAAAAGACTAGTAATGTTTATAAAAGTTTAAAAGATATGTATAAAGATGCAATTAAAGGTTATATTTTTTTTGTTAATATGCTTGAAGTATGTTCTAGAGAGCGTTATATGATTGATAGAAAAAGAAAAGCTAAAGCTTTATTACTTGAAGAAATAAAAAAAGAAAATAAAGAAAAATGTAGAGAATATGTTAATAATTTTTATTTAAATAATGTTAAAGATAAGTATACTAAGGGATATTTTACTAGATTAGATGATGAAGTAAAAGATATAAATAAACCTAAATTAAATAATGATTATTATATGGTTGTATTAAATAATAATACTAATGGTAGTGAGATTAAGTTAGATAATAATAAAAATTTACGTATTTTTTGTAAGAATATTAATGGTAAGTTATATGATGTAGTTACTAATGATGAATATAGTTTTTCTAAGTATGAGAATTCAAGTAAAGTAAATTATATTACTTATAAGATGTTATATTTTTGTGATGTTGAAGAAGTATATGAACAGTTAAAAAATATGGATGAAAATATGATTGCAATGTATATTAATGCTATATATAAATTTAAGTTAATTGCATATAAGGATAATGTATTTTATTTAGATATGTTAAAGACTCGTGAATTACTAGAAAGTATAGAAAGAGAAAAAGATAAGTTATATGGTAGATATATAGATGAATTTCATGATTCATATGATGAAGAGTTTAATGTAAAGAAAAAGACTAAGTAATTGGTACTATTTATATAGGTTGGACAAGATTATTTAATTATGGTATGGGGTGATTGATAAAGAAGTGTTAGTTTGGTTTATGAAGAGTATAAAATATGGGTATGGATTAAGTGTAGTGCTAAAAATGAAAGGAAGAGGAAGATTTTATGGAAAATAATGAAAAAGAAAAATATTATAAGGTTTATTTGAATGGACCTAAAGATATGCTTTGGGGAGGAAAATATGATAACGATACATCTGTATTAGTATTTAAGATTCGAGAACAAGAATTTAAAAAAGAAAAAAGAACTGAAAGGGGTATTTGGTGTGATAAAGAATATGAGGTTGATGTTCCATATATGGTAGAAAAGAATAAAAGTGCTTATATATATTGTAGAAAAGTAGATGGAAAAATGATTGATATTATAACAAATGATGAATATATCTTTGCTGAGGGAAAAGATTCTGATAAATATAAACAACTTACATATTATAACGAATGTGAAGTTGATAAAAAAAATGTTCTTATTCAATTAAGAGAAATGAATATTGACTTAATTAGAAGTTATGCAAATAGAATTAATGAATTAAAAGCATATGCTCAACGTAATTATATAAGTCCTGAAGAAAGAATTAGAATTGAAAAGCAAAAAATTGAAAAAGATGCAGAAGAAAGAGATTTTATTGCAAACTTTCATAAGAATTATGGTAGTTCTAATACTAAGACAAGAAAAAAATAGTTATGAATAATGATGTAATAGTTTTAAATGATTCAATTATAAATAATTTATATCCGAATAGAATTAAACAAGATTGCAATTCAAATTCTTATAGTGAGTTATTTATATGTGATGATAATGTTTATAAAATATATACTAAAGATTTTGATTTAGTTGAACAGAATATTAATATTCTTGATAATATATT
>SAMEA104315433__coassemble_638_pt1 | contig 15550 bp, 14 predicted proteins | sample SAMEA104315433__metabat2_high_PE_005 | metagenome-assembled genome bin SAMEA104315433 (sample SAMEA104315433) | gut metagenome | biome: Monkey gut; feature: monkey-associated habitat; material: faeces | place: China | collected 2013 | reverse complement strand
GCATTATCACTTATTACTTTGGCATTATGGACTTCTTCAAGAATTTTCATGTCGGGGTTTTCTATTGTATGGTACATCAAGAATACTATAAAAGTTTCCATAGATGTCATAAGCAATAATTCAGGATGACTTTTTTGAATTACAATTACTACTACTCCTAAAAGCATAAAAGCAAATATTGGTAAGTATTTTTTATCTTTAACTTTTTTTAAGTTTTTAACTAGTCTTATAATCCAAACAAAGATATATACTGAAGACACAATATACATTACGTTTGCACTTGGTCCATAAGAATATATTGCTTTATCTTCATTATGATAGTATAGTGGATTTACTATTATCATTATTAAAAATATTACATACAAGATTCCAAATATCATTAAATTTTTTTCAAACTCTTTGTTTTTATCTTTGCTTTCAGGAGTTGATATAGTAAATATATATATTGTAAATAAAGTTATCCATGTTAATAGATATACTATATATGATTTTGAGATTATTACATTTATCATTTTTAGTTTATCTATGTTTGATATGGTGAAATAACTTCCTATTGCAAGTATTACACCAACTAAATTTGTGATCATTATTTTTTCAAATATTTTGTTTTCTATTGTTTTTAATCTTTTCTTTGAAAAGTATACTATACTTAATAATACAATATAAAATAGACTGTATATAGTAAATATATTCATAATTTGCACCTCTTTATTCTTCTTTTTATTATTTTCTTTTTATCTTCTTTTTTATGTTTTCTTGGACAGTTTCAAAATCTACTTTTCCAACTTTAGTAAGTGGTAATTCTTTTTCAAATGAATATGCGAATGGTACATCTCTTTCTGGTAAGTATTTTAAACATAGTTCTCTTAATTCTTTTTCTACTTCTTCGTTCTTTTTAGTATTTTCATCTTTTAGAACTACTAATGCCATAGGAAACTCTCCTTGTGTTGTGTCACTACTAGGTATTCCTACTACACAGCATTCACTTACTAAAGGATGGTGCTTAATGATATTCTCCATTTCAAGAGGCCATACATTATGACCATCAGGGCGTATTATCATTCTTTTTATTCTTCCTGTTGAATAAAGTATTCCGTCTTCTGTAATGTATCCACGGTCTTTGGTATGAGTCCATATTAATCCATCATCATGCATTATTTGCACTTCTTTAGTTTTTTCTTCGTTTTTGAAATATCCTTTCATCATAGTTGGTCCTGTTATACATATTTCACCATATTCATTATATTTAAGTTCTTCTTTTGTGTACTCTTCTTCTTTATTTGAAGGTATTTTGAATATTGAAACTGTATTTTTGGCAAGTGGTACGCCAGAACTTCCTAAGATGTTACATTTATTTAGTCTTGTTGATATACATGAATTACATTCAGTTAGTCCAAATCCTACAATAACATTTTTATCAAAGCCATGAAGATGTAAGAAGTTATTAAACTCTTCTTCATTTCCTTCTAAAAAGTAATCTCCACCTGCAGAAATGGATTTTAAAAATTTAGATAAATCAACGTTCTTCATTTTCTTGTCTTTCATTAATGCTGTATAATGTGTTGGTACTCCTACTATGTGATTAGGCTTATATTTTAGTATGTATGAAGCAAATTCATTTTGATCAAATTGCGGAATTATTATATCTTCTACACCTAAAGATGGTGCCATAACTACTCCAAATGACCAACCATACGCAATAAATTGTGGCATTATATTAAGAAGTGATTGTCCTTTTTCTAATCCTAAATCAGTGTCTTTGTATTGTTCAATTAATGCAATTATTGTATCATTCGTTAATTCTACTGATTTTGGAAATCCTGTTGTACCTCCGGTTAATACCATTGCTACTGTTTTATTTTCTTCATATGGCACTTCTTCTGCAACAATATTTGTTCCTAGTTTTAAGAAATCCCCGAATGATATATATAAGTCATTAAAATCTATATTGGGTAATGGTAATCCTTTTTTAGTTAACATTTCTTTTAACTTGATGTTAAAAAATGGTTTTTTAAGTGCTGGTATTGAATCAGTATACGAATTACATATTACTTTTTCTACATTAGTATTTCTTATTATTGAATCAATTTTAGGATATGCTATATCTAACATAACTAATATTTTACTATTTACTTTATTTAAGTTTTCTTCAATTCTTTTTGCATTTGTTCTAGGATCAATATTGTTTGCAACTGCACCTATTTTGTTTAGTGCATAGTTTAAATATATTGTTTCTGGAAATGTTGGAGAACATATTGTTACAACATCATTTTCTTTTACTCCAAGTGATACTAATGAAGACGCAACTTCATCTATTTTTTTAAAAAACTTAGAAAAAGATATTTTGGTACCATAATAATTTATTGCGGTTAGATTCATATTTTTACTATTGTTATCTTTTGCATATCTATAAAACGTTTTTTTAGGATACTCTCTTGTACTTGCATCTTTATCATAGTATTTTAACCAAGGTTTATCAATTGATGCATAGCCTGTTAAATGTTTGCTTTCTTCTTTGTCTAAGATTAATTTATTTGGTATATTACCATACATTGTTAGTTTACTCATTTTTAAATCCCCTATTTCATATTAATATTTTATCATTTAGAAAAAATTTTTTCAAGTTATAGTATGTATTTTTTGCTAGTATTTTTCCTTTTTTTGACTGGTTAATATTTTAGCACAATATACTTATAATTGCAAATGTTTTACGAATAATAAAAAGAAAGAGTTATTTTTTATTTTTAGTTTTATTCTCTTTCTTTAATAAATCTCTTATTTCTTCAAGAAGTAATACCTCTTCTGTTTTAACTTCTTTTTCAGGTTTAGGTTTTTCTTCTTCTTTTTTCTTTATATGTAAGTTATTTAATCTGTTAATTAGTTTTACAAAGATAAATATACATACTGCGATTATTAAAAAGTCAATAACGTTTTGAATAAAGTTTCCATACATTATTTTACTATTTCCTATTTCGATAGATAGATTAGTAAAATTTATTCCCCCGATTAGTACTCCAATTAGAGGCATTATAATATCATTTACTACAGATGTTACTATCTTACCAAAGGCATTACCCATAATAACACCTACTGCCATATCCATTACGTTACCACGACTTATGAATTCTTTAAATTCTTTTATCATATATACACTTCCTTACAAGTAGATTATACACTAATAAGAGATTATTGTAAATATTTAAAAGAATATTAAATTAATTAAAGTAAGAATTATCCCTGTTATAAAGAATATAAGTGTTATTTTTTTGTAATTATATTTAATAGAGGTTGGTAATAATTCACAAAGAGATATTTGCATCATAATTCCTGCGATACTCGCAAATAATATTCCTAGGAGAATTGTTGTATTAAATTTTCTTAGGAATAAGAATGCTATTAATGCTCCAATAGGTTCACTTAAAGCTGATATAAGAGTATACAAGAAGGCTTTTAGTTTACTTTTTGTGGAGTAATATATTGGTACTGCAATACTTATTCCTTCAGGAATATTATGTAAGGCAATTGCAATTGTAATAGATAATGCGAGTGTTTTATTAGTTGTTCCTACTACAAAGGTTAATATTCCTTCGGGAATGTTATGCATAATTATTGCTATCATGCTTACTAATCCCACTTTGTATAATCTTTTATCATATAGTTCTACTTTAGGTAATAAATAATCTATTAACATAGAGATAATTATTCCTACGATTAAAAAGATAAATAGTAAGATAACTGCTAATGTATCATTAAAATTAGTTTTAAGAAGTGTTAGTCCTTCAGGTAATAAATCTGTAATAGAAAGTGTTAGCATGACTCCTGAAGCAAAGGATAAGGACGCAGAAATAAACTTGTTGATATTTTTAAATTTGAAATATATCGGTATTAATCCTAACATTGTAGAAAATCCTGCAATAATTGTTAAAATAAAAGGCATAATATTATTAGACATGTCATTCACCAATAAATTTTATTAAATACTTATTAATATTATAACTAAAAGTTAGATAATTATTTACTTAAATGTATTAGTATTTTTTTACAAGTCTTATTATATATGGATAATTAGATGCTAGTAATTTTTAACTCTAATAAATGAAGTTGATATGTAGATATTAATAATGTAGTCATAAAAGAAAAGGAATGATTAAAATGACTAGAAGAATTAAACACTTTGCTCTGCTTCTTACTATACTTTTAAGTGTTCTTCCTTTCAACGTTTATGCCTACTCTTCTTATGTTATTGCATCAGGAAAAAATATTGGTATTGAACTTAATGCTACTGGTGTTATTATTGTTGGTACTTACGATGTTGATAATATGAATCCTTCAAAAAAAGCGGGACTAATTACGGGAGATAAAATTATCAAAGTTAATGATGTTGCTACTAATAGTATAAAAGAAATGGTTAGTGTAATATCAAATGCAAAGGAAAATTATGTTAAGTTAACTTGTGTTAGAGATAATAAGGAATTTAATACTAATTTATCTTTAGTTAATGATAATAGTGGCACTTTAAAGACAGGACTTTATGTAAAAGATAGTATTAATGGTGTTGGTACTTTAACATTTATTGATCCAAATACTAGATTATATGGTGCTTTAGGGCATGAAATTATTGAGAAATCTAGTGGTCAAAAGTTAGAAATATCTGGTGGTAAAATATTTTCTTCAGTTGTTACGGGAATTAATAGAAGTAGTGATGGTAAGCCTGGAGAAAAAAATGCTAGATATGATACAAATAGTGTGTTTGGTAATGTTATAGAAAACACTAATAGTGGTATATTTGGTAAGTACACTAGTGATATATCAAAGAATGAGAAATTATATAAGGTTGCTGAGGTAAGTGATATAAAGGTTGGTCATGCTAGGATATTAACTACAATTAAAGATGATGTTATCGAGGAATTTGATATTAACATTTTGAAAGTTAACAGTAATAACACAAATAAAAATCTATTATTCGAAGTAATTGATGAAAACCTCCTTAATGTTACTGGTGGCATTGTTCAAGGTATGAGTGGAAGTCCTATAATACAAGACGATTATATTATAGGAGCGGTTACTCATGTTGTCGTTGATAATACTAAAAGAGGATACGGAATATTTATTACTACTATGTTAAAAGAAGCAGAAAACTAAAGAGTGAAATATCTCTTTAGTTTGTTTTTTCATGTCTTTTCTTGTTTTGTGAATTTGATTTTTATTTTATAAGTTCTAATTATAATTTCTTAGTTGCTAATTCACATAATGATCATTAACTTTATTTACTATCTTTTATTATACAAGTACCTTTGTAATTCTTAAAGTAGTCTTCGATATGTGCAATTATTTGGTTTGCATCATTATATTTATCAATATCTATATGATTGGCAATAAAGGCATCTCCACCCATGTTTAGTGCTAAATAGTTTTTGTTATACTCTATTTCGTATAAATATTTTTCAGTATCTAGTGTGCAATTAATCGTGTACTTACCTACTACTTTGTTATCTCTAAATAAATCTGGTTTAATATTTTTTACTACTATTTCAAGTATTAGAGTGATAAATCCAATGACAAAAACTATACCAATAAATTTAAGAATTTTTATAGTAAAAAGTGCAAGACGTTCTGTGTTACTTACTTTTTCCGCAATAACATTTGTGATATTATTGTCTGTTAGTTCATCTAGACTTACATTAAATATTTTTGATATTTTTTTTGCTTGGTTTATGTCAGGTGAAGTTTCATTTAATTCCCATTTAGATAGTGTTTGTCTAGTTATATCAAGAAGTTCTGCTAGAGATTCTTGGGACATATTATTTTTCTTTCTTAAATAAGATATTTTACTTCCAAAATCCATAAGTTATTACTCTCCTTTCTTTAAGAAGATTATATTACTAAATACAAATAAGTTCTAGCAATATTAATTGGAAAGTGTGCAAAAATATTTAACATTTATCTCTTTCTTTTAGGGTTATTATTTTTTTCTAACACTTTAGTCTTTTTATTATTAGAAATACTTTTCTTATTAGATAATTGGTTATTTGATACTTTAAATGTTTTTATTCTTGGTTCATCATAAGATTCTTCTTCATCAAAAGTATCTTCTTTTAAGGCAAAGTTATCATCTAGCATATCATTTGCAAGCATGAATCCTATAAAGTCATCTAAGTTATTATTCATATAAGTACACTTCCTTTTTATAAATTTATATACCATAACATTTGTGTTTCGTTTGGACTATCTGGATAAGCATATTCGTTTATCCCACACAAAATTGCACCTTGTTTATGATAGAAGTTTACAGCGTTAGGATTTGTATTTTGGCACTCTATTTTCAGTTGTTTAAATCCTTCTTTTTTACAAAAATTAAGTGCCATATTAAACAAAGTTTGTCCTATATTTTGGTGCTGGTAATGCTCTTCGACACGTATATCCCATAATACCGCTAAGTCAGTTCTATTTTCTAACATATCACAATCTGGAGTTTTAGTTGCTATTACACATCCAGCGATTAATTTATCGTTATCTTTTGCAACATAAATTTTCCAATTAGATAAATCTTTAAAATACTTTTTCCATTTAGAAGTTTTAGTATCAAATATTTTTTCATAGTAAGGTGTATCTACTAATTTGATATTAAATCCTCCTAAGCCACGATTTATTTTTGTTATTTCATATTTTTTGTTTGTTTTGTATCCAAAACTAATTTGGTCATATTTTTCTATATCTTCTACATTTAGTTCGTCATATTTAATCATTTTAATTCTCCTTGTTTCTTTGTTTTAGTTATACTTTATAAACTAGTTTAAATCTATATAAAACACTTTTTCATTAGTTCTTGAAAACTTCGTTATTTCTTTTGCTCCAAACTTTTCATAATAATTTACTAAAGTTGATTTTAAATATACTTTTTTGTATCCAAGAGATTTTGCTTCTTTTAGTAGAGCATCATTTAATAGTTTAGAGTATCCTTTGTTACGATATTCTTTTTTTACGTACATTGTCGCATACCACGGAGTTAGATTTGATAGTGTATCATCATCTTGTTTAAAAAGAGAGATAAACCCTATTAATGTATGATTATCTATTAGTGCAAGTACGCTTATTATGTTGTTGTTAGTATTATTTAACTTACTATTTATATAACTTTTAAGGGACTTTTCTTTGCTTGACCATTCATAGTAGCAAAGTTTTACGTATTCTTTCAAATATTTTTTATTATTACTAATATTAATTATTTCCATGGTTAGTTAAATAATCCTTTCTTGTTAGTTCGTAATTAGAAAAAATTAAGTTACCATCATAGAATGTATATGGAGAAGTTTTTTCTTCCTCACTTATTTTTTTAAATCCAAGATACTCAAATAATTTACAAGAAGGTATGTTTTCTTTTACTGCGGAAGATGAGACTTTTTCTATTTCTACTTCTTTGAACATATAGTCTAATGCTACATAAGATGCTTCTTTAGCGTAACCATTTCCCTGATATAATGGGTCTATAAACCAACCTACATCACGAATAGCTATATCTATACCATTTTCCTGAAAAGATATTTGACCAATAACTTCTTCTTTTTTACTTAAGGTATACTCTTTTTTTAAAAATATACTCCATATAAAAACATCTTTATTATTAGCATTTTCTACTTTCTTTTTGTAAAACTTTTCTTGATTACTCCATGTCCAATGTTCTTTGTTATCTTTTTTCTTTTTAGCAGAGGTTAAATACCATTTATTTACTTTGTTATCCATTAGTATTTCCCATAGTCTTTTTTGTTCTTTCATACTAGAACTTCTTAATATTAATCTTTCTGTTTCTAAAGTTTTACTACCAAGCAATTTCATATAATAACACCTTCTTTTCTAAATATTATTTTATCATATGATATATTTATTGTACATATTTAATTTAAGAAAAAAGTCTAGTATTAATCTAAACTTTTTAATATTTTATCTTTTTATTATATAAAACTATTACTACTGGTAACATTTTTATTAGATTATTTTATCTATGTAGACTAGATGTTCTTTTAGAGATACTTTTTTTACGAGTATAATTATACTTTTTTTATATTTTTTTAAAAATTAATCTTATTAAAGAAACAATTAATTATAAAAATGTACTAACTATATTAATTGTTCATAATTAGTGCTTTCTTTATAAAAAGAAAAAAATACCTAGAATAATCTAAGTATTAAAAGCCCTTCATTAAATTTTTAAAGTTTCTATAATAGATAGTTAAGATACTTGCTTTATCTATGTCATATTTAACTGTTGCAGGTATTTCGTTTATGATGTTATCTTCTTCATATACTTTAATAGTTCCTACAATATCTCCCTTTTTTACTGGGGCTTTAATTCTATTTAGTTCTAAATCGTATTTTACATTTCTTTTGTCACTAGTTTTACTGTTTAATATTTTTACTTCTTCGGTAGGTACTATTTCTGCATCAAGCGTTTTTCCTAAATCTACTTTTACTTTTTCAAGAGTAGTATTAGTATCTAATAATTTATCAATACTATACATATTAAAGCCATAATCTAACATACTTGTTGTTTCACTATTTCTTATTTGTGGTGTTGGTTCGTTCATTACTACTGTAATTAGTCGCATATTGTCTTTTTCTGCAGTTGAAGTTAAGCAATATCCTGCTTCTTTTGTAAATCCTGTCTTTAATCCATCAACACTAGAATAGAACCTTACTAGTTTATTTGTATTTACTAGCCAAAATGGACTAGAGGTATCTTTTCTTAGGTAATCTTCATATGTTTTAGTATACTCTAGTATTTTTTTATGTCTAACTAATTCTTTTGCAATTAAGGACATGTCATATGCTGTAGAATAGTGATTTTCTGCATCTAATCCTGTTGCATTTTTGAAGTTAGTATTTTTACATCCTAGAGATACTGCTTTATCATTCATTAGTTTTACAAATGATTCTTCAGTTCCTGCGATACGTTCTGCTAAGGCTACTGTGGCATCGTTTGCACTACCTATTGCTATACCTTTTAGCATATCATTTATAGACATTTTTTCTCCTACTTTTAGAAATATTTGACTTCCTCCCATAGACGAAGCATATGCTGAAGTTGTTACTTCTTCTTCGAGAGTGATATTACCTTTTTCTAATGCTTCCATAATTAGTAACATACTCATCATCTTTGTCATAGATGCAGGAGGGCGTTTTTCGTTTTCGTTTTTCTTAAAAATTACTTCACCGGTTGAAGATTCAATCATAATTGCAGAAGTGGCATTTTTAGCAAGGTCTAGTGATGTTGTCGTATCAAGTTCTTTATCTACTCTTTCTGTTACACTTGCGTATACAAGATTTTTAAAAAAACACATATTTATTAGAAGAAGTAAGATAATTAAAATTTTTTTCATTATTTATCACCTAATAAAATATATGTCTTTTTTCTTGTTTTAATTATAATTTAATACATTTAATTATATTTTTACTCTTTTTTAGATAGTTTCTTTATCTATATCTATTAGTTCATAGTCAAGTGAACCAAAGTCTAGTTTTTTTACTGCTTCAAAAATATATGTGCCGTTTTGTCTTTCTATTCTTTTAATTAAGTGTTTACTTCCTACATCAGCAGAATTATATATTAAATCTATACATGCTTTATCTATTGCAACAGGGTCAGTACTTGCAAGAATACCAATGTCTTTCATACATGGATCTTCTGCTTTTGCACAACAGTCACAATCTACTGACATATTTGCCATTACGTTAATATATGCGGTGTTATTACCAAAGTATTTTACTACACTACTTGCAGCATCTGCCATGGATGCTAAAAAGTCATTTTGAGGTGCAATATTATCCCATAATACATTGGGGTCTTTTGTTTTTCCTGCAGAATGAATCCAAGTTTTTCCTCTACTTGATGCTGAACCTATTGAAAGCTGTTTTATTGCTCCACCAAATCCTCCCATTGGATGACCTTTAAAGTGAGAAAGCACTAACATTGAATCATAATTTTTAGTATTGTGTCCAATATAATTTTCTTTTAAAATATTACCATTTTCTATTTTAAGTACAATATCATCATCTACTTCATCAAGTAAATCTACATTGAAATACTTGCTCCATCCATGGTCGTTTAACAATTTTTTATGTTTTTCTGTTTCGTTTCTACTTCCTTGGTAAGCAGTATTGCATTCTACTACTGTGGCTTTTACATAATTTATTATGTCTTTAAAGTATTCAGGATGTAAAAAATTTTGATTACCACTTTCTCCAGAATGGACTTTTACCATTACGTTTCCTTTTAGTTCGATACCTAAATGTTTATAGATGTTTACTAAAGATTCACTACTTAGATTTTTTGTAAAATATACTTTTGCTTTTTCCATATTATTACCTCCATAATTATTATACCAAATATTTAGAAAAAAAAGAAAATTATTAAAATATTTATTAATCTTCTTTGTTATTTATGTATTCTTCTTTATATGATGAATTAGCAAAATAGTTTATACCTATAGCATTTTTTACTTCGTTTAATACTTTGTTTGTATGCTCAATACTTTTTTTAGTACCTTTTTCTAGTATGTCATAAAGATATTCTTTATTTTTTTCATAGTATTCTCTTCTTGATCTTATAGGTTCAAGGGTTTCTTGCATTACATTATTTAAGAATTTCTTTACTACCATGTCTCCTAAACCACCACGTTCATAGTGTGCTTTTAATTCATCAAGATTTTTATATTCAGGTAAGTACTTTTTAAAATGTTCTTCATTAGAAAATGCCTCAAGATAGATAAATACTGGATTATCTTTAGTGTTTCCTTTGTCTTCTACTCTTATGTGGTTAGGGTCAGTATACATTCCCATTATTTTTTTCTTTATGGTTTCACTACTGTCTTTTAAGTAAATACAATTACCTAATGATTTACTCATTTTAGCATTTCCATCTGTTCCTGGTAATCTTAAACATTTTTCATTGCTTGGTAAGATTGCTTCGGGTAAGACTAAAACATTAGTGTTATAAATTCTATTAAATGAATTTACTATTTCTCTTGTTTGTTCTATCATTGGTAATTGGTCTTCTCCTACAGGAACATATTTTGCTTGAAAGGCTGTTATGTCTGCTGCTTGACTAATTGGGTAAGTAAAGAAGCCTACTGGTAAGTTCTTTTCAAATCCTCTTAATTTTATTTCATTTTTTATTGTAGGGTTTCTTTGAAGACGTGATACTGTAACTAAGTTAGAGTATAGCATAGGAAGTTCATATAATGCTGGTATTTCACTTTGTACTAGAAATGTTGTTTTTTCGGGATCTAGTCCTGCCGCTAAATAATCTAGCATTACTTCCATTATGTTATCTTTTATTTTTTTAGGGTTATCATAGTTATCTGTTAAGGCTTGTAAGTCTGCAATCATAACAAATTGTTCATATTCGTTAGTATTTTGTAGTTCGACACGCTTTTTTAATGACCCTACATAATGTCCTACGTGTAATGATCCTGTAGGTCTATCTCCAGTTAATATTATTTTTTTATTTTCCATAAGTTACACTTCCTTATTTGTTTCTTTATAAAAATGGCGTCCCCGATTGGATTTGAACCAACGACCTACCCCTTAGGAGGGGGTTGCTCTATCCAGCTGAGCTACGAGGACACTAAAAAAACTTCAATATAATTATATCACAAAATATGTTATTTGTATGTATATTTGTTTATTTTTTAGAATTTTTAGAAATTAAAAAGGAGATTAAAATAATCCTCCCATAAAAATCAAGGTAAATATTATTAAATCTTGATATCTAACTACAAATTTTGTTTTATAGTTTGTACTTAGTTCATAGATTGCTACTAGTTTATCTACCATAGACACTATCCAACTTTCCATATATTTTGGTACTCTATTTACATTAAGTGGAAACATATGAGTATAGATAATATCTTTTTCTCTATCACTTAGATTAAATAAACTGTTTGCGTTTTCTAAAGAGTATTTTGAGTGTGCAAATAAGCAGTCTACTCTATCTTTTTTTGTTTTATTTTCTACTAGGAAGAAATCGTGTAATAGTCCTGCTCGTGCAGTTTCTTCATAGTTTAATTTTAATGTTTTTGATATGATGTATGAATAGTAAGATACTCTACATGAATGAGTTAATCTCGTTGTACCATGATGTGCAAAGTTATCTATTTTTTTAAATTCGTCATTGTCAATTATATCTTCGATTAAGTTATAATATACTTTATCAGTATAATTATTATTCATTAATTTACACCTCTATTACTATTATAATATATTTAAAATTAACGAATTAATCATTGACAAAGTTTATTTTCCTAACATATTTAGCAAATTAATTTTAAACATATCTTTTTCAGCATGTGATTTTGATACCATAACACCCTTGTATGTACTTAATTCTTTTTGGTGTCCTTCATCTAGTATGTCTTGTGGTGTAATTGTATCTAACATTACTATTTTTTGCTTTTCGTATACAGTATAATGTAATACCATATCACCATGAACTTTAGCAAACATTGCATCTGTAGGTAATTTTAATTCATATTTTGTAATAAATTCTTTTCCGTCTTTTGATACTATTGTACCTAGGAAATTACCTTCTCTAAACATTGGATAATATTTAAATGCAAGTCTTTTGTATGCAAGCATATTATATTTTTTTACAGATCTTTCTTTTTTCCTAAATTCATTTTCATTTAAATACTCTATTACGTAGGTATTTTTCATAATTGCATTCCCCCCAACCTATTTTCAACCAAAATGCTTAAGTATTATACCATATTTTTGGGTGGTTGTCAACCGTGATTTTGGCGATTTTCTTGTTAACGTGGGAGGAACTATTTGGTTTTAAAGGGGGATTTGGATTACGTTTGACTGTTTTAAACTTCTTAAAGTAAGAAAACTTTTTATATTTTGATATGGCATTTTTTTAAAACTTATTTAATTATCATGTGGTACTTCTTTTAGTAATGATTATAAAAAGAAAAGACAAAGGATTAACCTTCATCTTTGTAGTTATAATTTTTCTACTTGTAATTTAACTTTATGGTCATTTATATCAAACTCTTCAGTTAGATTACTACTTTTAATAAATTCTTTAGATAGTGTTTCATTTTTTATGAATTCTAAATTGTTATTTAATGCTAGTTCTACTTCACTATCTGCATCATAATATACTTTAATTCTATCTACTACATTAAAATCACTAGTTTTTCTTAATTGTTGTATTTTAGATATTAATTCTCTTGCGATACCTTCTTCGATTAACTTAGTATCTAATTTAGTATCTAGAATTATAAATTCATTATTTATTGTACCTACATTAAATCCTTCTTTAGAACTAATCCTTATATCTACCATAGATAAGTCTACAGTATATGACTCACCCTCGATAGTTATAGAAATAGTTTCACTCTTTTGTAGTTTATTTATGTCACTTACTGATAGTTTACTTAAGATATCTGCGAATTTATTTATGTTTTTACCAAATATCTTACCTACTACTTTGAAGTTTGGTTTAACTAAGTAATTCATATAATCATTTAAGTTACTTACATATTTTACTTCTTTAACATTTAGTTCTTCTTTGATTAGGTCTTCTAAATCGTTTAGTATATCTTTATTTTTTATATCTAGTAGGGCTTCACTTAATGGTTGACGAACCTTTATTTTTACGTCTTCTCTTACGTATCTTCCACTTGATATTAAGTCTCTTACTAAATCCATTTTATGTTCTATTTCTTCATTTATGTATGATTCATCATATTTAGGGAAGTTGCTTGTATGAACTGAATATTCATTAGTTAATTTAGTATATATTTCTTCAGAGATGAATGGTACTATTGGAGCAATTATTTTAGATAATCCTACTAATACATCATATGTTGTTTTATATACTGCTTTTTTAGAGTTATCTAACTCGCTACCCCAGAATCTTTTTCTATTTCTTCTTATATACCAGTTAGATAAATCTTCACTTACAAAGAATGTTATACTTTTTACTACTTTGTTTAAATCATATTCTTCATATCCTTTAGTTACTTCTTTTAATAAACTATTATATTTAGATAGTAACCATTTATCTATAAGTTCTAGATCATTATATGATACATTACATTTATCTATATCTATTTCATCAGTATTTGCATATAGTGCGAAGAAGTTATATGTGTTTTTAAGTGGGTTAAAGAATTTTGAGTATACTTCTTTTAAACCTTCTTCATCAAATTTAAGGGGTGTCCATACCGGTGATACATAAGGTAAGTACCATCTTACTGTGTCTGCACCATATTTTTTGATTATTGTAAATGGCTCAATTGCATTACCTTTTGATTTATGCATCTTTTGACCATTTTTATCTAGTAATAGTTCATTTACTAAGACATTTTTATATGGAGAGCATCCTTTTACAAAGGCACTTATTACAAGTAGTGAGTAGAACCATCCTCTTGTTTGGTCTATTCCCTCGCATATAAAGTCTGCTGGAAATTGTGAGTTAAATAATTCTTGATTTTCAAATGGATAATGATATTGTGCGAAAGGCATTGCTCCAGAGTCAAACCAACAATCTATTACATCTTTTACACGATTCATTGTATTTCCACATTTAGGACATTTGATATGGATATCATCTACGTATGGTCTATGAAGGTCTATGTCATCATTTATTTTTTCTATAGCAAGACTTTTTAATTCTTCTCTAGAGCCTACCATGATATCATGTCCACAAGAACATCTCCATAAAGGAAGTGGTGTTCCCCAATAACGATTTCTTGATATTGCCCAGTCATTCATTGTCTCTAACCAGTTACCAAATCTTTTTTCTCCAACATAAGATGGATACCAATTTACTTTGTTGTTGCTTTCTATGATTGTATCTTTTATTTTTGTAACTTCAAGATAAAATGATGGTTTTGAATAATATATTAATGGACTTTTACATCTCCAACAATGTGGATAATTGTGCACTATTTTTTGTTTCTTGAATAGTTTATCATTTGCTTTTAGATATTTAATTACTTCTAAGTCTGCATCAAATACAAGCATTCCTTTCCATCTACCACAAGTATATTTTCCATCGTCTCCTACAGGATTTACATATGGTAAGTTATATTTTTTACCAACGTTTGCGTCATCTTGACCAAATGCTGGAGCAATATGTACTACTCCTGTTCCATCTTCCATAGTAACATATGTATCTGTTGTTACAAAAAATGCTTTTTTATCTACTGTAATATCTGGGATTAATTGTTCATATTCTGTGTATTCTAAGTCGCTTCCTTTATATGTTTCTAGAACTTTATAGTCTTCTCCTAGCACTTTAGAAGCAAGACTTTCTGCTAAAATAAATTTATATCCCATGCTTTCTACTTTTACGTATGTTTCATTAGGATTTACACATAGAGCAACATTTGCAATTAATGTCCATGGTGTTGTTGTCCATACTAGGAAGTAAGCATCTTCATCTTTTTTCTTAAAAGGTACAATTACTGTATCTACACTTACTTCTTTATAACCTTGTGCTACTTCGTGAGATGCTAAACCTGTTCCACATCTAGGACAGTATGGT
>SAMEA104315433__coassemble_630_pt1 | contig 15736 bp, 18 predicted proteins | sample SAMEA104315433__metabat2_high_PE_005 | metagenome-assembled genome bin SAMEA104315433 (sample SAMEA104315433) | gut metagenome | biome: Monkey gut; feature: monkey-associated habitat; material: faeces | place: China | collected 2013 | reverse complement strand
AGTCCCCAAAAGAAAGCTCTCGATATAAACTATTTCGCCATTTTTTGATAAATTTGAGATTAAAAGTCTTACTAAAACATACATTGTCGCAAACTTTATACAGTTCAGCATTCGACATTTTTAACTTTTTATCAAATTCTATTCTAGGCAACATAATACATCTACCACAATTTATACATTTAATTTTAATATCAGCACCCATCCTTACTACCTCCCATAAATTAGTACCACAAGGATGGTCTTTCTTCATAATCACATGACTACCAAGTTTATATTCCTTATCCATAGATTACTACTCCCTTCAATATTAATTATAACATTATGCATATCTTTTTACAAGAATTTATATTAATAATTTTATATTCAACATCTATACAATAAAAAAGACAAATACTTTTAAATATTCATCTTATCTATCTAACATATGTAAATTATCTAGTAATACACCAGTACCTTCTGCTACACAAGTAAGCGGACTTTCTGCTATAAATACAGGAACTTTTAATTCTTGATTTAATAACTCACTAAATCCATCTACTAAAGCACCACCACCAGTAAGAACTATTCCCTTATCAATAATATCTGCAGATAATTCAGGAGGTGTTTGCTCTAATATACCTTTAATTGCGTGTATAATTAAATAAACACTTTCTCTTAATGCTTCCTCTACTTCACTTGAAGTAATAGTAATCGAATGAGGAAGTCCAGTAACTAAATCTCTACCTCTTACTTCCATCTTTTCGTTTCTACTACCAGGAAAAACAGTTCCAATAGTCATTTTTATTTCTTCAGCAGTTCTATCTCCTACAAGTAGTTTATATTTTTCTTTTATATATTTAACAATATCATTATCAAATGCATTACCAGCAATCCTAATTGATGTACTATTAACTATTCCTCCTAAAGACAAAATAGCAATATCTGTTGTACCACCACCAATATCAATAACCATATTACCACTAGGCTTAGATATATCCATACCTGCTCCTATTGAAGCAACCTTAGGTTCTTCTTCTAAGAAAACTTTTTTAGCACCAGTTCTCTCAGCAGCCTCCTTAATAGCATTTTTTTCTACTTGAGTGATATTTGAAGGACAACAAATTAGTATTCTAGGTCGAGAAAAGAAACTCTTACCATTTACTTTTTTTATAAAATAACTTAGCATAACCTCTGTAGTATCAAAATCTGCAATAACACCATCTTTCATAGGCTTAATTGCTTTTACCTTACCCGGAGTTCTACCAAGCATTTCATGTGCTTCAATACCAACTGCAAGAGGTTTTTTAGTCTCTGAGTCAATTGCAACAACACTTGGTTCATTTAACACTATGCCTTGTCCTTTTATATATATAAGTACATTAGCAGTACCTAAATCAATACCAATATCTTTATTAAACATAAATATCACCATCCCTAATGAATATTTTACCATAATTTGTATATTTTTTATAGTTAAAACTCTAATTTTTTTTCTAAATATTTTAACGAAGTAGCATTTCCACCTCGAATATGTCTAATTTCTAAATGATATTTTAATATATTTGACACCTCACTATACATTTTACTATCTATTTTAATTAATCTTTCTCTTAAATCTTTATGTACAGTACTTTTACTAACATTAAACTTTTTAGCAATATTTCTAATAGTATCCTTAGTATCTATTATATATTTAGATTCATTAATAACTCTATCTTCTATATATTTATCCATATTATCTCCTTTAAGAAATTATATGTAATACTTCTTAAAAAAAGGCAATTATTTGCCTATAAATCAGTTAAATTTTTATCATAATAATTATCAGGATTTACTATTTCTCCTTTATAGTATAATTCAAAATGTAAATTATTCTCTTTTGTAGTATTTAAATTTGATTTACCACTCTTAGCAATTATTTGCCCTTGAACTACTTTATCATCAACCTTAACATTAACATCCCCTAAACTTTGATAAACACTTATAAGGTCATTTGTATGTCTAATTGTAATTGTAGTACCTACAATATTGTCTGCTTTTAAATCAATTACTTCTCCAGGAAGAATACTAACAACATCAAATGCATTATCACTAGAATAATCTATACCAGAATTTTGCATATAAGTATTTTCATAAAAAATAATAGAATTTTCTTGTGTCTCTTCTTCGCCAGTATAATCATAAAATCCTCTACTTACACTAACATCACTACTAGTAAAAGGTTTAATTATTGTCTCTTTAACATTAATAACAGGCACATAATCATACTTTTCTATTATTTCATTATCCACATATTCTGTATCTTTATTTGCATTTTTTAAAGCAATAGACTTCTTAAATATATTACCTGCAAAATATAAACATATTGCAAAAAATACTATTGATAAAACATACACACTAGGTACTACTATTAATTTAATCCTTTCTTTCATTTTTTCCACCTCTATTTTAATTCTTAACTAAAATAAAGTTTTTATACATGTTTTTTTATAAATTTTTTATTTTATCAATAGTAACTCCACTATAATAATGCTTAAGTATATCTGTATATTTATATCCTTCTTTTGCCATACCTTCTGCACCATACTGACTCATTCCAACACCATGACCATATCCACACATACTTATAACTACTTTATTCTTTTCTTGTCTAATAGAAAAATCATAAGACCTAAGTCCTAATTTACTATACATTTCACTTACACTTATATTTTTATTATTAATACTTGCCCTAACTATACGATTAGTACTACTTCTTTCCTTTACTTCAAAATTTAATTTATCACTATACTCTATACCTAATTTACTATAAAAATCTTTCAAGCTCAAAGTAATACTACTTTTAAACATCGAAGAAGTATCCCTATCCCAAAAACTATCTACACTCTTTAAATAAGGTAAATTAAGATTAAATATCACACTAGCATCTTCAGTATATAAATTACTCGTAGAAAAAAACATTGCATCTATTACCTTATCATCATAATACATTACATAATCTATTGTCTTATTAACAACCTTTCTTAATTTATTAATATTTTCTTTATATTTAATCCCCCAAGCATCTTTTAAATAATTATTATCTAAATAAACCTGATTAAGCACAGAATCCACTACATCATAATCATTATCTTTATTATACTCCATTCTTTTAACAGCATAACTTCTCGACGCAATAGCCTGTGCCATAAATGCTTCCTCTTCAAAATAAATAGGCATCTCACCTGCTAACACACCAACTATATATTCTTCTAAAGGTATTATATCTATTGTATTATCTTTCATTCTCTTTACTCTAATCATCCTACACTCTATATAATTAAGTTGTATTTCTTTAACAAAATATATCTTATATATAAGTACAATAAAAAAAGGAAATAATATTACAGAAATAGTATAAATAATTAATTTTTTCATTTTACACATCCCTTGTAATAATTATATTCCCTATAATACTATAAAATTTGTCATAATAAGTCACTTAATACATTCATAAAATCATATAAAAAATTACTAACCAAATAACTAAGACTAAAAATTATTGCCATATATAAAATTCTTGCTTGATAATTAGTATTCTTACTTAATTTAAATATAACATTTATATTAACACTATCCATTCCCCATACTATAAAAGGAATAACAAACACATATATTAATAACTTACTCATTTTCTATTTTCTTGATCTTCTCATTTCTAATAATATATCTATCTATATTAGAAAATGGTGTATTAATAAACTTATCAACAATCTCTACCGTTAACTCTTCAGGTAATTCTTCACTAATTGCAATAGCATTTGCATTATTATGTGATTTACATAGTATTGCCTCACTAACATTGCATACTTTAGCACAAGTAATACCTTTCATTTTATTAAGTGCAATACTCATACCTATTCCAGTACCACATATTGCAATACCAAGTTCTACTTCTTTATTTTTAATTCCCATTCCTAGTTTATATGCATAATCAGGAAAATCTACTGAATCAGTTGTATCAGTACCATAATTAACTACCACATGTCCCATAGTCTTTAAATAACTAACTAAATAATTCTTAGTAACAACCCCTCTATGGTCATTAGTAATACCTATCCTCATAAATTACACCTTCCTTACAATATAAGTATATCTTAAATTTTATATTGATTCAATTAATTTAAAATTACTTTACAAAAAATAGACACATATTTGTATCTATTCCTCTTCTTTTTTCTTTTTAGTTATAACAACATCTTTATTATTAAACTTAATTATCTCTTCATTACCACTTGTAGCAATATCATTAAATGATACATTGCTACTATTAGTATTAGTGTTATTAACAGGAGTAGTAACCTCATCCCTTACCTTATTACTATTATCTACCACACTACTATTGTTATCATTATTAAAATTATTAAACCACTCAGTATCTTGATTATTAGTATTAGTATTAATATTAGCATTTATATTTCTTGTATTTGTATTATCAATATTTATACTAGTATTATTATTTATATTACTACCATTATCATTACTAGGATTAGTTATAAGTCCAAACATCTTAGGGTCAACATTATCATTTACATTATTATAATTATTATCATTCATATTGGTATTAACATCATTTACATTATTAAAGTTATTATCCATATTGTTATTTATATTATTATTCATATTATACCCTTGATTATTATTATAGTTTTGAGTATTTGAATAACCATTATTATAATTATTATTTTGATTATTTACATAACCCTGATTATTATTTCCCACATAAGCATTTGGAGTATTATTTCTATTTCTAATAGCATTTCTAGTTAAATTATTAACTTTCATATTGCTATCAAACTCACTTACCAAGTCATCTTTACTACCATTTACATCTCCACTTTTACTAAGTAACTTAGTGAATATCATAAAGACAAGAAATATCGCAATTATTATTGCCCCAAGTTGATATAAAGAATCATATGATGTTATTTCAAATACAAAATCTATATCGTTCTTACCTAAAGTTGTTAAATTCCATGTCAAATTCTTACCATCATCACTAACCTTAGTAGCATTATTACTTAGTGTTCCATTAGGTACAGTTAAATTAAACGTAACTGAAACATTATCTAATGATGTAAATACTTCGCTTAAATCAACATAAAAATTAGCAGCATATCTATTAGTATCAACAGATTTATCTAAATTAAACATCTTATTTTCCATATCACTACTGTAAGGATTATTATAAAAATAAAGTAAGTTATATTCTTCGCTTCTTTCTCCTAAAGATATATAGTCTATATCACTATAATGTTTAGAAATAGAAATACCACTACTATAACCATTCTCATTATATAAACTAACTTCATAACTATCTCCTAGTTTATTCTTTAGTTCTATAACCTTATCCTCAAAATTATAATTACCTTTAGATAATACCTTAATAGAATAGTCCATCTCTCTATTATTTTTTATAGACATATTCATATCAAAACTACTACAACCTGTTATAAATAATACCATCATCAAAAATATTAACTTTTTTATTTTCATAATAATATTCACCACTATTCCATAATAAGAATACCATAAAAAAAGTAAAAAGACAAGAAAAAAAGAAGACTATTTAGCTTCTTTGTCAAATCCATATTTCTTATTAAACTTGTCAACTTGTCCTTTCTTACTAGCAGTTGATTGTTTACCAGTATAGAATGGATGACACATATTACATGTATCTATTGAATGTTCAGCAGTTCCTAATGTAGATTTTGCAGTTATTACATTACCACATGCACAAACAAATTTAGTTTCAGTTTGTTTTGGATGAATATTTGCTTTCATTTTTTCTCTCCTTCCGCCATGACAAAAAAGTCATAGATATAAAATACGTTTTATATTATATCAGTTATTTTCTATTTTTTCAACTATTATTTGAGAAATTTTTAAATATCCATAATTATTTGGCACAAAATTATCTTTTTTATAAAGCAAATTAGGATTATTACTAAATAAATTATCAAGTCCAACATAAGTATATCCCCTTTTAGAAACAATATCTTTTAACTTTACATTTATATAATTAACTTCATCTATCTTATCTAGTACATTATAATACCCTAACACTATAACATCCTTATGTTCAAACCTATTAATTAATCCCAGTAACTCATCCATTTCATTAACAATATCATTCATATAATTATAAATATTTACATTATCATTATTAAACTTATAATATAGTTCATTCATTCCTAACGATATAGTAATTATATCTGCTTCCTTAATAAGTTTATTAATATTATACTCATAACCATTAACATTCTTAGTCTCATTATATTTAATCATTCTAATAATATCACTAATTCTATAATCACTATCTGTGAACAAATCATTAAAACTCTTTAGTTTTTTCTTTTTCATTAAGTAATCTCTAACATAATAAGAATATCCACACACCTTTGTATCATATATATTTACCCCTTTAGATATAGCATCTCCAATAACTAAATAATCATATTTATCATTAAAAGTAAAATTATATATTAAATAACATGATAAAAAAAGAATCAATATAAATATAATCTTTTTCACAACATTCACCTATTAAATTATATTATATTAATTCTATATTTATTATATCAAATCTATTTTTGCACCTACATTACTAAGTTTCATAATAATATCATCATATCCTCTTTCTATATAATGTATATTATCTATAGTAGTAACTCCTTCTGCAATAAGTCCACAGACAAGCATAGATGCCCCACCTCTTAAATCAGTTGCAGTAACATCACATCCTATTAGTTTTGTCTTACCTCTAATTATAGCAATTTCATTATTCTTAACAGTAATATCCGCACCCATTCTAACAGTATCATAAATATTTCTAAATCTATTTTCATAAATAGTTTCTCTAATTCTACTAATACCTTCACATTGTGTCAAAAATGGTACCATTATTTGTTGTAAATCAGTAGGAAATCCTGGAAATACTAAAGTTTCTATATTAATAGCTTTAAGATTAGTACCCTTTGATACCACTATATTATCTTCATTAATTTCTAGATTAACTCCTGCTTCCTTAAGTTTTGAAGTAAGTGCTTCTAAATGAGATGGAATAACATTATTAATAGAAAGATTATTTCCTAAAAGAGCACCAATAATCAAATATGTTCCTGCTTCTATCCTGTCAGGTATAACCTCATGAAAACAACTATGTAACCTATCCACTCCAATAATAGTAATTACATTAGTACCAGCACCACTAATCTTAGCACCCATATTATTTAAAAAAGTTGCAACATTAACAATTTCTGGTTCTTTAGCAGCATTTTCTAACACTGTTTTACCCTTTGCTTTAACTGCAGCAAGCATAATATTAATAGTAGCACCAACACTAGGAATATCTAAATATATCTTACTTCCCTTAAGTTCCTTTGCTTCGATAAGAAAATGGTTTCCATCCTCCACTATTTTTGCACCAAGTTTACTAAATCCTTTCAAATGTAAATTAATTGGTCTTTCACCAATCGAACATCCCCCAGGAAAATACATATCTACTTTTTTAAACTTACCAAGCATCGCTCCCATAAAATAATATGATGCCCTAAGTTTATTAGATAATTCTTCTTCAATCGCAGTATTAATTATATTTGATGAATCTATTGTAACAGTATCATTCTCTCTATCTATCTTCGCATTTAAACTTAATAAAATTTCTTCCAAAGAATCAATATCACTAATATTTGGAACATTATTAATCTTAACTACTTCATCACATAAAATAGACGCTGGAATTAATGCAACAGCACTATTTTTCGCACCACTTATATTAATACTACCAGTAAGATCATGTCTTCCCTCAATTCTAATTTTAGGCATAAGTACCTCCTTATTTGTAATATTATATGTCTTTAAATAAATTTGGACATAACCCAATTTAATATTATAACAGAAAAAAAATAATGTCAACGAAAAACATATAACTAATTTAATTTTACTAAAAAAACATGTAATTTAAATTTAGTTAATATTCTATCACAACATTATATAAAAATCAATCTAATTATACTTATTTTTATCTATTTAAACATATATATAATACCTAAAACATTAAGCATTATACCCCCGAACAAAGTAGATATCTTACCTAAAATATTACCTATCTTATTACCAAGAACAAGTCCTAAATATGTAAACAAAGAAGAAACAAAGAAAAATATTGTAGATATTTCTAAACAGTTATTATTTATTACCCCAAGACCTATCCCAGTAGTAAAACTATCTATACTAACAGTAAGCCCAAACATTAAAAACCCAGATATACTAATAAGTATCTTTACTTCTTCATTTCTTATACTAGATATTATCATTTCAATACCTATAATTAAAAAGAGTATACCTACCATTATATTAGTATTAACAACTAAATACCTAGTAATAACACTACCAAACATTATCCCTATAAGAGGCATAACAAAATGATATAACCCCACAATAAATGCTAAAAGTATCATATTTTTTCTATTCATACCTTGCATACCATATATAAGTGCAAGAGAAAAAGCATCCATACTAAGACTAACCGCAACAATAAAAGTTGTTATAAAAGAACTCATACATTCACCTAATAAATATTATTATTAATTATTATTTTTATGAGAAAATATTTTATCTATTACATCTTTAACTATTGAAGTATACTCTGTATCCTCTTCATCTATAATACATAAATTAGGAAACAATACACACCAAAAGTTATCACCCTTTGCACTACCTATAGAAACAACCAAAGACTCATAATAACCTTCATTATATGTAACACCCTTATATATCTTCTTAGGAAAATAATTATCCCCATAGTTAACACTAAAATTATAATTATAATCATACTTATCAAATATATCTTGTATATTAATTTTAATATTATCTATATTATCATTAATAAGTTCTCTTGCATCTTCAATATTATCTGTATCCTTAAATAAACTATATATATTACTTTCTAAATAATCCTTAACTTTTATTTTCATCATTTGGTCATAATTTGAATTACTATTAGGAATAACTCTAAGTCTAATTGACCCTTCAGGTATTACCACGTTATCTTGAACATTACTTTTAACAACAAAAAGAGTTAATACTGCAAATAAAACTAAAATAATCTTTTTCATCATATCACCTATTCTATAATGATATAATTATTACTTTTTTATTCACACATTAACTCTATTTATTACTAATAAATACAAAACGATCTCTTAAATTATAATCTTTCTCTACTTCTACTATAACATCACCTAAATATTTATAAACAAGATTAATTATATCTTCTCCCTGAGTATACCCTATCTCAAATGCAATAATATATTCTTTCTTTAAATATTTACTAATATTCTTAAGTATCTCTTCATAATAATATAATCCACCAGAGGAAGCATATAAACTAATACTAGGTTCATTATTCTTAACAATATCATCTATCTCTTCATCATAACTAATATAGGGTGGATTACTAACTATAACATCAAATACTCCCTCTATATTAGAAAATAAATCACTTAAAACATATTTAACATTACTATTATTAAGTTTTTTATTTTCACTAAGTACCTCTAATGCGTCACTAGATATATCACTACATAAAACATTTGCATCAAGTTCTTTATCTAACGTAATACCAATACACCCACTACCAGAACACAAATCTAATATATCTATTTTTTTATTATATTTATTTCTAATTCTTTTAATTAATTTATCTACCAAAAGTTCCGTCTCAAATCTAGGAATTAATACTCTACTATCTACATTAAAAGTATAATTATAAAATTCTACATTTCCTACTATATACTGAAGAGGAATACCCTTATTTAACATACTTATTCCCTCTTCAAGAGTCTTGTTCTTTAAATATTTTTTTAAATATTCTATACCCTTATCCATATACTACATACTTTCTTCAAGTTTTCTCTTTTGATCCTCATTAATCAAAGCATTAATAACTACTCCAAGTTCTCCATCCATAATTCTATCTAAATTCAATGATGTAAAACCAATTCTATGGTCAGTAAGTCTATTTTGTGGATAATTATAAGTTCTAATCTTTTCACTTCTATCTCCAGTACCTATCTTACTTCTTCTTTCAGCATCCTCTGCCTCTTCTTTTTCTCTTAACTTTAAATCATACAATCTCGTTTTTAATATCTTAAATGCCTTTTCTTTATTCTTAATTTGACTTCTTTCTGTTTGAGAATAAACAATAATACCCGTAGGAATATGTGTAAGTCTAACTGCAGAATCAGTAGTATTAACTCCTTGTCCACCACATCCACTACTTCTAGTAATATCTATTCTAACTTCACTCTCATCAAGTTCATAATCAAATTCTTCTGCTTCAGGCATAACAAGAACAGTTGCAGTAGAAGTATGCACCCTACCTTGACTTTCTGTCGCAGGAACTCTCTGTACCCTATGACTTCCACTTTCATACTTTAACTTAGAATAAACATTTTCACCCTTAATCATAAACTCTAGATTAGAAAAACCACCAGCAGCACCTTCAGTACTATTTAATATCTCTATCTTCCAACCTTCATTATTTGCATATTTTGTATACATATCAAATAAATCTCCTGCAAAAATGTTTGCCTCGTCTCCTCCAGCAGCACCACGTATTTCAACAATAACGTTCTTTTCATCATTAGGGTCATGTGGAAGTAACATTAATTCTAACTTTTTATTTACTTCCTCTTTTTCAGTTTCTAAATTAGTTAACTCTTCCCTAGCGAACTCTTGCATTCCCTCTTCGTGCATCATTTCTTTTGCACTTTCTATATCTTCATTTATTTGTTTATACCTATCATAAACACTAACTATTTGACATAATCTATTATGTTCCTTAGAAAGTTCAGTCATCTTCTTTATATTTGATATAACCTCAGGTCTAGTTAATTCTTCACTTATTTCTTTATACTTATTACTAATCGCTTCTAATCTATCTATCATAGTATCTCTCCTTAAACATATTCATTATATCATATTTTACACATTTTTAAATATATATTTTTATAAATAGCACATTTTATTGACTACATTTTATATTTTTATTATAATTAAATTAGGTGAAAAATATGAATGAAGACTATGAAGCAATTAATTTAGCAAACTCCGCAAATGAAAGAAGAAAACAATATAATAAATCACAAATAGAAAGAATGGAAACAAAACCCCTTAGAAATTCCCTTAAAGAAGAAGATATCAAATACGAAAAGAAAAGAAAAAAACAAAGAAGAAAAGGAATAACAAGAGTAGTTACCGCATTAGTAATTACTGCAACTCTTATAACAGCAGGAGTAAAAATAGTACAAGCTATGCACAACTTTACTAATTATGGAACATTTGAAAATCCTACTTCTAACAAAGGAAAAGTAGATATTACCATAAATAAATATTATAAATTAATGAGTGATCATAAATCCAAAGACACAAGAATAGAAACAGTCGTAGGATCAAACACACCAGATAGATATGACGACCCATATGTTGACTATCTAGATAGTGATATTAATAACTTAGCAGATTATATGATTGATTCATCAAATATAAGTGAAGAAGAATTTAGATGCGCCGTATTCGCAGCAACTCAAATAATAAATGAACCATACACAAGTAATGTATTTAATAATAGTGTAAGAAAAGCATTAAGTAAAGAAGACAAAGATTCTTTAGAATTAAGCACTTATGTTTCCGGAGATAAAAATTATGACTCTAACTTCTTAGAAAAGCTAGGATACAAAAACTGGATTGAATATAGAGAAAACGAAAAAGAGAATATTGCTAATTTAATGGAAATAAACCAAAGAATAGAAGAATCAAATAAAGGAAAAGGAATGTAATATGGATACTATAGAATGTAATGTAATAACAATTAATAACATTGAATATACAGAAATAGATAAAATAAACTATAATAACAATACATACATATTTTTAGCAAACATAGATAACCCAAGTGATTATATGATAAGAAAACTAACAATAAAGAATAACGAAGAATATTTAAGTGCCTTAAGTAACGAAGAAGAATTCAAAGAACTATTAAATATATTTAAGAACAAATATACTAACTAGTAACATTTAGTTAGTTTTTTTATTGATTTTTTTTAGTATACTTATTATAATAATTTCTAGGGTGTAAAAATGAAAGAGAGAATAATATTACATATAGACGCAAATAATGCATTCCTATCATGGACTGCAGTAAATATGCTAAATAAAGGAAGTAAAATAGATATAAGAAATAGATATGCCATAATTGGTGGAAGCGAAAAAGAAAGAAAAGGAATAGTACTTGCAAAAAGTAATTTATGTAAGAAAAAAGGAGTAGTAACCGCTGAACCAATCTTTCAAGCAAGAAAAAAATGTCCTTATCTTGAAGTATACCCACCTAACTATGAAGTATATAAATATTATTCAAACAAAATGTATAACTATCTATTAAATTACACCAATGTTATTGAACGCTACTCTATTGATGAATGTTTCTTAGACTATACAGATTTAACTGTCATGTTTGGCCCTCCAGAAAAAACAGCATACAAAATTAAAGAAGATATAAAAAAACTATTTGGATTTACCGTAAACGTTGGTATAGGAAACAATAAATTATGTGCAAAAATGGCATCAGATTTTGAAAAACCAGACAAAGTACATACTCTCTACTCTAACGAAATAAAAGAAAAAATGTGGCCACTCCCTGTCAGTGATTTATTTATGATAGGTAAAAGTTCAAGTAAAAGACTAAATGAATTAGGTATATTAACTATCCAAGATTTAGCACTAACTGACCCTAACTATCTATATAAATACTTTAAAAATAGAGCAAATCAAATGATAGAAAGTGCAAACGGAATAGATAATTCTAAAGTAGAATATGAATACACTGACCCAAAAAGCATTTCCTCATCAACATCATTTGCATATAACTACAAAACAAAAGAAGAAATATACCCTATCATCAAGTCGCTATCTAAAGAAATAACAACCAAACTAAAAGAAAAAAAGATGTATACAAAAAGCGTAAGTATATGGATTAAATACACAGACTTTACCAAAGTAAGTAAACAAATAACCCTAACTAACAGTACTAACGAACTTGAATATATATATATGCACGCAATAAAACTATTTAATAGTATTTGGAATGAAGAAAGTATACGTGCTCTTTGTGTAGGAATATCAACTTTATCTAAAACAAACGACATCCAACTTAACTTATTTAGTCACGAAAAAATAAAAGAAACACCTAAAATAACAAATGAAAAACTAGATAAAGTAATAAATGAATTAAATACTAAATACAAAGGAATAATAACATACGCAAATAAACTAAAGAAAGAAGGACATTATGAACAAAGAAATAATTAAAGAAATATCACAAGAATTAAATATAAAAGAATCCCAAACGCAAGCAGTACTAGAGCTTCTTGAAGAAGGAAACACAATTCCCTTCATTGCACGATATAGAAAAGAAAAAACTAACTCTCTAGATGAAGAACAAATAAGAAAAATAAGTCTAGTATATGACTATCAAGTATCTCTACTAAAAAGAAAAGAAGATGTAATAAGACTAATTGACGAAAAAGGACTTCTTACAGATGAATTAAAAGATAATATCATAAAATGTACAAAACTAGTTGAAGTAGAAGACTTATATAGACCATATAAAGAAAAGAAAAAGACTAAAGCTACCGAAGCAATAAAAAATGGACTAGAACCATTAGCAAAAATAATTATGAGTATGAAAGACAACATAGATATAAATAAAATTGCAGAAAAATATTTAAATGAAAACGTAAAAAAAATAGATGATGCTATAACAGGAGCAAAATATATAATCGCCGAATGGATAAGTGATAATGCTTACTATAGAAAATGGATAAGAAACAATATGTATAACAAAGGAATGGTCGTATCAAAGTTAAAGAAAAATGCTAAAGATGAAATTAAAACCTACGAAATGTATTATGACTACACAGAAAAAGTAAAATATATAAAACCACATAGAATTCTAGCATTAAATCGTGGAGAAAACGAAGGTATACTTAACGTTAGTATAGAAATTATACCCGAAGAAATAGAAAAGTATTTAGAATCAAAAATAATAAAAAACGATAAAACAAATGTAAAAAGCATAATTATAGATGCCATTAATGATAGTTTAAAAAGATTAATATTGCCAAGTGTAGAAAGAGAAATAAGAGCAGACTTAACTGTCATTGGTGAAAATAGTGCAATAGATAACTTTAGTAAAAATCTAGAAAAACTACTTCTTACTCCACCAATAAAAGATAAAACAGTACTTGGCTTTGACCCAGCATTTAGAACAGGATGTAAACTAGCAGTAATAGATAAAACGGGTAAAAAACTTGAAATTGCAGTAATATATCCAAACGAACCGCATAACAAATATGAAGAATCAAAAAAAGTATTAGTAGACTTAATAAAGAAATACAATGTAGAAGTTATCGCAATAGGAAATGGTACAGCATCTCGTGAATCAGAAAAATTTGTATCATCTGTAATTAAAGAAGAAAAATTACCTACCGAATATATAATTGTATCAGAAGCAGGAGCAAGTGTATACTCTGCAAGCAAATTAGCAATCGAAGAATTCCCAGATTTAACCGTAGAAAAAAGAAGTGCAATCTCAATAGGAAGAAGATTACAAGACCCCTTAGCAGAACTAGTAAAAATAACTCCAGAAAGCATTGGAGTAGGGCTTTATCAACATGATGTATCCAATAAAAAACTAACTGAATCATTAGACTTCGTAGTATCAAAAGCGGTAAACAGTGTTGGAGTAAACATAAATACAGCATCCCCTTCCCTACTTAAATATGTATCAGGAATAACTAAAAAAAACATAGATAAAATAATTGAATATAGAAATAAGGAAGGAAAAATAAAATCGCGCGAAGAAATAAAAAAGAAAAAACTTCTAAGTGATAAATCTTATGAACAGTCAATAGGATTTTTAAGAGTAATTGATGGAGATAACATTTTAGATGTTACATCAGTTCACCCAGAAAGTTATAATATTGTATTAGATTTACTGAAAAAACTTAACTGTAGTACAAAAGATATTGGCACACAAAAACTAATAGATTTATTAAATAATATAGATATAAATACTTATAAAGATAAATTAAACACAGATATATATACTCTAGAAGATATAATATTAGCACTAAAAAAGCCAAATAGAGACCCAAGAGATGACATGCCAAAACCATTACTAAAAAGTGACGTTCTAGATATAAATGATTTACAAGTAGGAATGAAATTACAAGGTACAGTTAGAAATGTTATAGATTTTGGAGCATTCATTGACATAGGATTACATAACGATGGACTAATACATATATCTAAAATGACTAATAATTATATAAAACATCCAAGTGATATATTAAACGTTGGAGACATAATAGATTGTTATGTTATTGATATAAATAAGGAAAAAGAAAAGGTATCTTTATCACTAGTTGAACCAAATTTATTAAAAAATTAAAAATATATCAACTTTTTTTCAAAAACCTATTGACAAATAAGGCAATATATTATAAAATTTATATTGCCTACTTGATTTGCAGATGTAGTTTAATGGTAGAACCTCAGCCTTCCAAGCTGACTACGGGAGTTCGATTCTCCTCATCTGCTCCAGAAGCAAAAATCGTCGCACCAAAGCGATGTTAATGATTAAATCAATCAG
>SAMEA104315433__coassemble_565_pt1 | contig 16891 bp, 16 predicted proteins | sample SAMEA104315433__metabat2_high_PE_005 | metagenome-assembled genome bin SAMEA104315433 (sample SAMEA104315433) | gut metagenome | biome: Monkey gut; feature: monkey-associated habitat; material: faeces | place: China | collected 2013 | reverse complement strand
AGTACTACTTACTAAGAACACTTCCTTAGAGTACACAGATACTTATAAAGACCAAGGATTTACTAACGTCTTAGTAAAACCAATAGACAAAGAAAAATTAATTAACGTTATAAATGGAAAGGACGAATAAAATGGAAAGAATATATAATAAATTAGTAAGAGATAATATCCCAAACATCATAAAAGAAAAAGGAGAAACACCAATAACAAGAATACTAAATGATAATGAGTATAAAAAAGAATTAGAAAACAAATTATACGAAGAATATAAAGAAGTATTAGAAGCAAACGGTAATGATAGAGTAGAAGAATTAGCAGACATGCTAGAAGTAATAACATCATTAGCCAAACTAGAAGGTAAATCACTCGAAGAAGTAATCACAGTTTCAAAAGAAAAAAGTAATAAACGTGGAGCATTTGATAATAGAATCTTTCTAGAAAAAGTAATTGAAAAATAAAAAAGGAAGTGCAAAGTCAAGAACTTAAAGTACGATCACGTACTTTTTTTCTAGTCTTTCTAAAAAAATCTTTAAATAAATATTAAAGTTTGATATAATTAGATAAAAGGAAGATAGATAATATGATAAAGAAACAAAGTATAGAAACACTAAACCACCAAGGATACGGAATAGTAAGATTAAATAACAAAGTAATATTTGTACCATACGCTATTAAAGGTGATGTAGTAGATATAGAAATAGTAAACAACTACAAAAAATATGCTCTAGCAAATGTATTAGATTATGTAATAAAAAGTAAAGACCATAAAGAAGTAATCTGCCCATATTACACTTCTTGTGGAGGATGCCAAATCAGTCATATGAATTACAAAAAACAATTAGAGTTTAAACAAGATAAAGTAAAAAATATCTTTAATAAATATTTAGACTTAGAAATAAGCCCAGAAATTATCTGCGACAAAGAATTCTATTATAGAAACAAAGTAGTATTTCATGTAGTAGACAGTAAAATTGGTTACTATAAAGAAGGCACAAATGATCTAATTGAAATACAAGGATGTCGCTTGTTAGACAAAAGAATAAACGAAATATTACCACTAATTAGAAAACTAGACTTAACATATGTAGAAAAAATAATGATAAGAACTACAACAAAAGAAATGATGGTAGTATTCTATGGATACATTGATAAAATAGATATCCTAAAAGATAAAGTAGATTCGATAATTCAAATAAATATCAAAGAAAAATTATTACATGGTAAAAACTATATAAAAGAAGAAATAAATGACATGAAGTTTATAATATCACACGATTCTTTCTTCCAAGTAAACACTAATGTAATGAAAAAAATGTATGACAAAGTACTAGAATATTCTAATGTAGATAACACAAAAAATGTTCTTGATTTATATTGTGGTACAGGTACAATAGGATTATATCTAAGTAAGAATGCCATGTCTGTGACAGGAATAGAAATTATTGAAGACGCTATAAAAGATGCAAATATAAATAAAGAAATAAATAACATAACTAACACAACTTTTATATGTGGTGATGTGGGAAGATTAATTAATAATGAATACAAGCAAGACATATTAATAGTAGACCCCCCAAGAAGTGGATTAAGTGATAGAACAAGAAAAGTTATTCTAGATAACGACTATGAAACCATAGTCTATGTATCATGTGACCCAATGACTTTAGCAAGAGACTTAAAAGAACTACTTACAAAGTATGAACTAATAGACATAACTTTATATGACATGTTTCCTAATACTTACCACGTTGAATCTGTAGTGTTGTTGCATCATAAAAAAGATGAAAAATAAAATTAATAATCAAACATCTTAAATAGAAAGGACATAAAAAAATGAATACTTTAGAAGTCGTATTTGGTAATTCTTGTTATAACACTATGAAAAATAGTAGTCTAAATAATAATAACATCTTAATATTTAATGCTTTATTTAACATTGGCGATTTATCAAATATAAAAAATTATATAATTAAAGTTCCAGAAAATTTACCTACTGAAGAAAGAAATACTAACTTTAAAAATGAACATGATATAATTATAAATAATATAAAATCTAAAAATAAAATAAGAGTATGGACAGGAAGACAAGATATATATTCATATTTAATAATGTTATATATATGCAGTATCATAAAAGAATATAACTATGAACTTTATGTTTTGTATAGTGATGACTATAACAAAGACTATCCTTCTCCTAGAGTATTAAATGAAAACGAACTAGAAAAATTATCTAAATTAGAACATAAATTAACAACTAAAGAACTTGAAGATAACGTAAAAGTTTGGAACAAATTAGTTTACGAAAACTCTAGTTTAAGAATAATTGATAATGGTATTATAAAATCCGTTTCATTAAATTTCTATGATAACTATATTTTAGAAAAATTAACACAAATAGGTAAAGTTAAATTCATAAAATTAGTAGGAATAGTAATGCAAGACATATATTTAATAGATAGTATGATAGTATATTTAATAAATAGATTAATAGAAAATAAAAAGATAAAAATAACAATAGATAATAATATTAGTTATATAGAGAACTTAATCGAAGTAAATAAATAAATACAAAATTAATATAAACGAATATTATGATAATATAGTAAAATCAAAAAAAGTATATAAAAATAATAAATTCAGGTAAAAAATGAAGTTCTAAATGTTACAGAAATGAGTTGATAACAATGACAGAAAAAATAACCAATGAAAACCTAGAATTATACGCAAAAAAAGTTCAAGAAGACATAAAGTATGGCAATGAGGGAATCCTAATCGAAGACTCTATAAAAAAATATCCATATAACACAGACATATCCTTAGTAGCAATGAAAGTATGCTTAATAGATATAACTAACGGAACTAACCTAAGTAGAAACCTAGGAAAAGAAGGCGGACTATATAAATTATCTAAAAAACTAAATCCCAAATTAAATATATTTAAATTTATTACAACATCCAACTTTGATGAAAGAGTAAAAAAAGGTGATATCTCTATAGTAAGTGAATTAGCAATGTGGACTAAGAAAGAATTTGGTAAAAATTTATTTTCCTTTATTACCAAATACTGCCTATATCACAATAACAAATATTATGAAAAAGATGACTTTGCAATCTATGATTCCGTAGTAGCCAAAAATCTACATAAATATATATCTAAAGAAGAGTACCATAACCTAACTAATAAAACTTTAAGGAAAAACTCATTTTCAAAACTAAAAAACGAATATAATTACCAAGAATATATGAAAATAATAGATTTTATAATCAAGAAAAACAATTTAACCGTAGATTATCCACATAGAAAACTAGATTGGTATATATGGTATAAAAATAGATAATAACAAAAGGAGATCTAATTATGGACTATACATCATTACTAACAAAGAAAGAATATAACCAACTTCAAGTATTTAATAAACTAGATGACTTTAATAAAATATATAAAGAACTACAAAGCAAAAATTCTTCCTACACCAAAGATGATGCCTTGTGGTCAGTATATAACATCACAAAACTAGAATATGAAACACAAAAAAATACAGTAATGTTATCAGTAGTACTAGATAGAATGACAGATATATTACTAAAAAGAAAAGACTATAATACAGCATTAAAATTATTTTCTTCATCACTGTATTTAATACTTTTTAATTACGACATAGAAAGAAATACCTTCAACTTACATCTAAACACAAGAAGAATAACAAAACTAAATAAAATACTAAAAAATACAAATACTACATACCAAGATTTAAAAATAAACTATGATACATATATTAAAACATATATACCTAATTTTTATAATGAAACAAAAGTAAAAATAATATTAAAAGAAATTCTCAAACTAGAAAAAACAAGTTAAAATAAAAAAGTAAAAACAAGTCTAAAAATTTTTACAAATAGGAGGAATAAACATGAAAAAAATTACATTAGTAACAGGAAACATAAATAAACTTATAAGTGCTAAACAATTCTTAGAACCACACGGCTTTATAGTGGAAAACATAAAAATGGACACCACAGAAATTCAATCAAATTCAGTTGAAGAAATAGCAGCATTTTCTGCTAAAGAAGCTTGCGAAAAGTTAAAATGTCCAGTATTAAAAAATGACACAGGTTTCTTCATAGAAGCATTAGGAGGATTTCCAGGACCATACACTCACGACGTTATGAACTGTATTGGTACAAATGGGATACTAAAACTGATGAAGGGAGTAAAAAATAGAGAAGCATATTACAAAGAAGCATTTGCATATTGCGAAGAAGGCTGTGAACCAGTTGTATTTACTTCAATAACTAAAGGAACTATTGCACAAAGGAAAAGTGGAAAATACGGAATGAAAATAGACCCAATATTTATACCTAATGGACATGATAAAACAATGGCACATTATAATGATGAAGAAAAATTTAAACTCTGGGATACATCTGCATATGATAAGTTAGCAGAATATCTAAAAAATACTAGCAACAAAAACTAGTTTTTTTTACCATATAACTTCAACAAAAAAAGTGTCTACTAGACAACAATTTTAGCAAAATCAATTCAAAATACCCCAAATATGTTATATAATATAATTACATGAATTAAAGAAAGATACGTGATAAAATGATAAAAAACAAAAAATACATATTATCATTCTTATTATTTATATTATTATTCTTATTAACATATTTCTATATCTTTAGAAGATATGATTTTAACTTACTAATACAAATACTAAAAGAATGTAACACAACTTATATATTATTAGCAGTACTATGTATGATATTATATCCAGTATTCGAAGCAATATTTATACGCATGTTCTCAAAAAGCCTAGGATGTAACATAAGTTTCTATAAAGCCCTTGGATACACATTCACAGAAATATATTTTTCAGGAATAACCCCTAGTAGCACAGGTGGACAACCAATTCAAATGCTTGAAATGAAAAAAGATAAAATACCATACTACAAATCTACAACAATAGTAATAATAAACACCATAATATATAAACTAACCCTAGTATTTTTACTCATATTATCACTAATATTCTATCATAAAGAAATTTTTGATAAATTCTATATCTTTAAATATTTAGTACTATTTGGTTCAATCTTTAACATACTATTTGTTTTACTACTAATTGCCCTTCTATATAGCAAAAGAGCAATAAGCTTCATAAAAAAAATAATAATATACATAATAAATCACATAAGTTTAGTAAAAAACAAAGAAAAACATATAGAAAACATATCAAGAACCATAGACAAATACCAAAATATATCAAGCGACATCAAAGAAAACAAAACACTCCTAATAAAATCATTTATAATACTACTACTTCAAAGACTAAGCATATTATTAGTAAGTTACTTTGTCTACAAATCATTTGGTCTAAACAAATACAGCATCTTCCTAATAATAGCATTCCAAGTATGTATAATAAGTGCCAGTGACTTTATCCCAACTCCCGGAGGAATAATGGTTACCGAAGGAATAATAATTGCCATAAATAAATATTTATATACTGACTTTAATGACATATCCGCAATGATATTACAAAGAAGCATAAATTTCTATTTACTTATGATAATATCTTTTATCTTCTACATAATATTCCACTATGACAAAAGAAGAAACACACCAAAAGATTAAGTATCTATATAGTGAATCTTGTCGTTATGCTATAATATTTATAGAAAGTGAGTGATTTAAATGAACATACCTTTTAAAAAGGCAAATATACTACTTCCAAAGAATGCAGATATGACAAAGTGGAGTGTAGTAGCATGTGACCAATACACAAGTGAACCAGAATATTGGAAAGAAGTAGAATCTATCGTAGGAAATAATCCTTCTACACTAAATTTAACCCTACCTGAAGTATACCTAGAAAGTGATAACGTAAATGAAAGAATATCAAAAATAAATGAAAACATGGACAAACTATTAAATGAAGACTTCTTTACTGAACTCTCTAGCTCTATGATATATGTAGAAAGAACCCAAAGTGATGGAAAAATTCGCGAAGGCTTAATTGGAGCAGTAGATTTAGAAGACTATTCATACGAAGTAGGAAGTGAAACACTAATTCGTGCAACAGAAAAAACAGTAATAGAAAGAATACCACCAAGAGTAAAAGTAAGAGAGAACGCATCTTTAGAATTACCACACATAATGATATTAATTGATGATGACAAAAAAGAAATAATAGAAAATTTAAAAAACAAAGTAACATCAAATGACATAGTATATGACTTTGACCTAATGCAAAATGGTGGCCATATCAAAGGATACAAATTAAATGACAACACAATGGATGAAGTATTAAACAAATTAGAGTCTCTAGCAGACGAGGATAACTTCAAGAAAAAATATAACATAACAGATAAAAAAGTATTACTTTTTGCAATGGGAGATGGCAACCACTCATTAGCAACTGCAAAAGCATGTTATGAGAACTTAAAAAAGAAAATAGGACAAGAAGAAGCCTTAAAAAGTAAAGCAAGATATGCTCTAGTAGAATTAGTAAATCTTCATAGTACAGCCTTAGAATTTGAAGCAATCCATAGAGTGCTATTTAATATAGATAAAGAAAAACTATTAAATAGTTTATATAACTACTACAAAATAAATGAAGAAGGAAACGGACAAGAATTCACCCTAGTAGTAGATAATACCCTAAAAACACTATATATAGAAAATCCTAAATCTAATATAGCAGTAGGTTCCATACAAATGTTTCTAGATGACTACCTAAAAGAAAACAAAGGAAAAATAGATTATATCCATGGTGAAGAAACAACAAAAGAATTATCAAATAAAGAAAATAATATTGGATTTATCTTTAAACCAATGAAAAAAGAAGAATTATTTAAAACAGTAATTATTGATGGTGCACTACCAAGAAAAACATTCTCAATGGGACATGCTTACGACAAGAGATATTACCTTGAAGCAAGAAAAATTAAATAACATAAAATGTATGAAACTTATTCATACGTTTTTTCATTTCTTATTATTCTTTTAGTACGTTAAAATGTAATAAAAGTAGCAAAAAATATTTCCTATTTTTATATTTGCTTTTTTGACATATAAAATCCTTTTTTAATATACAAAAAAAGGATTTAACAAGCGTACAAATGTATATTTTGAATAACATATATGCTAAGTTTTTGCAAATTTTTACATTTCTATTGACACAATAATTTTTATGTGATAATGTTATTGTACTGTTAAATTTGTATAGGGTGGTGATGGTATGTATAGAGCATATAAATTTAGATTATATCCAAATGACGAACAAAGAATTTTGATAAATAAAACATTTGGAAGTAGTAGATTCATATATAATTATTATTTAAACAAGATGAAAGATAATGGATATACAAGTGTATATAATAATATTAGTGATTATACAAATAAATTAAAATATGATGCTACTTTTTTACAAGAAGTAGATAGTACTGTAATTAAAAATTCTTTATTTAACTTAGAAAGAGCATATAAAAAGACATTTAATACTACTGGTGAATATCCAAAATTTAAAAATAAATATACTAAAAATAGTTATAATACTACCGCTGTATATAGTAAATATAATGGTAATGAATATTCTACTATTGAATTAGATTTAAAAAATAAAATAGTTAAATTACCAAGATTAAACTGGTTAAAAATAAGAGGTTATAGGAACTTAAAAAAAATTAATGGTAAAATCATAAGTGCTAACATATCAAAAGAACCAACAGGTAAGTATTATGTATCTATTTTATATAAAGTTACAGATGTTATTTCTAATAAACTTCCAAGAACTATCGTAGGAATAGATTTAGGAATAAAAAAATTATTAACATTATCAACGGGAAAAATATATGAAAATAATAAATACATAGCAAAATATGAAAAAAGAATAAAAAGAAAGCAAAAAGAATTATCAAGAAAAATAAAAGGAAGTGAAAACTATAAAAAATGTAAGATAGAACTTGCAAAACTTTGTAGCAAACTTTCTAATGCAAGAAAATACTATACACATAAAATAACAAAAGAAGTAACTGATGAATATGGTATTATTACTTGTGAATCATTAAACACAAAAAGTATGATAATAAATGGTAAGAAAAATAATCTTTCTAGTAAAATAAACGATGCAACTTTTGCAGAAATTATTAGGCAACTATCTTATAAGTCCAAGTTTAAAGGTAAGAAGTTTTATCAAATAAATTCTTATTACCCATCTAGTCAAATATGTAGTAGGTGTGATAATCAAGATAAAAAGTATAAAGATTTAAAAGAAAGAGATTATAGTTGCACAAAATGTGGACAAGTACTAGATAGAGATTTGAACGCAAGTATAAATATCATGAACGAAGGATTAAAATTATATCTTAAAGATTTATGTGTTAGTTAATTAATAATATAAAAATAATACGGATAACAAGAATAATATGAATAAAAATTTAAAATTTTAAGAATACCAAGTACGGTAGCTACTACCGGATTTTAAGTCTGTGGAGAAGATTGGTTACAATGTCTATGAAACAGAAACTTCAACGTTATAAAATTTTAATTTAATATCAAGCTCATAAATGTTGTAAAATATTCCGCGAGGTGGTACAATATTTAAGAAAGAAAGAGGTATAAATATGAATTTTACAAAAGATATGGTTGATTCTTATGCAGACAAACTATTAATAGGATTAACCCCAGAAGAAAACAAAATGGTTCTAAATGAATTTGAAGTAATAGATAAAAATATTGATTTAATAAATGAAATAGAAAATCTTTCTAATGTCGAACCAATGAGTTATTGTCTTGATGACTTTACATATGAACTAGATGAAGATGTCGCAGAACCTTCTATTTCTATCGAAGATGCCCTATCAAACAGTGATGAAACATTAGATAGAGAAATTGTAGTACCAAAGGTGGTGGGATAATATGTACATGAATAAAAGTTTAACAGAAATACATGATGCTCTAATAAACAATAAAGTTACAAGTAAAGAATTAGTAGATGAATCAATTAAACTATCACACGAAGTAAACGAAAAGTATAATGCTTTTGTAACAATTTTAGATGATGCCAAAGATAGTGTAGTAACATCAAACATTCTATCAGGAATTCCATATGGAGTAAAAGATAATTATAGTACTAAAGGAGTACTAAGTACAGGTTCATCAAACACCCTAAAAGACTATATCCCATTTTTTGATGCAACTGCAGTAGAAAACTTAAAAAAAGCAAATGCCATAATGGTAAACAAAACAGTACTAGATGAATTTGGTATGGGAGGAACAGGAACTACAGGACACACAGGAATAGTATTAAATCCATGGGACAAAACAAGAATATGTGCAGGAAGTAGTGCAGGAAGTGCTTGTGCAGTAGCAAGTGGAGTATACCCTTATGCTTTAGGTAGTGATACCGGAGACTCGATTAGAAAACCCGCAGCATACTGTGGAATAGTAGGATATAAACCAACATATGGAATGATAAGTAGATATGGATTATTTGCTTTCGCTAGTAGTCTAGATACATGCGGAGTACTAACAAGAAATGTATATGATTCTGCATTAGTAGTAAATAACATGAAAGGTATAGATAAAAAAGATATGACTTCTTGGGGCAGTTCAAATATCGATCTTACAAAAAATATAAATAACGATATCAAAGGTAAAAAAGTATGTTATATCAAAGAAATATGTGACATAAAAGAGTATGAAAATCCTACCGAAGAATTAAAAGAACATCTAGATAACTTTATGAATAAACTAGAGAACTTAAAAAAACTAGGAGTATCAGTCGAAGAAGTAAGCATAGATAAAAAATTATTAAATGCAGTAAATTCAGTATATAACGTAATATCTTGTGCAGAAGCAACATCTAATATGTCTAATCTAACAGGAATAATCTTTGGACCAAGAAGCAAACAAGATAATTATATCGATATGATGAAAGACTATCGTACAAAAGGCTTTTCTTCTCTAATAAAAAGAAGATTCATAATAGGTTCTTACGTTTTACAAAAAGAAAACCAAGAAAGATACTTTAATAATGCCAAAAGAGTAAGAAGATTAATCGTAGATAAATGGAAAGAACTATTTACAAAATATGATGCAGTAATACTACCTGTAGGAAGTGGACCAGCAAAAAAAATAGAATCATCAAACGATGTAATAACAAATGATATCAATATGCTAGAAAATCATTTACAAATAGGTAACTTTGGAGGTTTCCCATCAATTACTATACCATGTGGATTTATAAATAATCTTCCAGTAGGACTAAATCTAACATCATCTTGCTATAATGATAAACTATTACTAAATATAGCAAACAAACTAGAAAGCACAATGGATTACAAAAATCAAATAGCAAAAGAGGTGAATACTAATGAAATATAAAGCATTAATAGGATTAGAGATGCACTGTGAAATAAGTGAAACATCTTCAAAAGTATTTTCAAGAGCAAGTAATACTTACACAGATATTCCAAACACTAACATCTCTACCGTAGATTTAGCATTCCCTGGAACATTACCAGTAGTAAATAAAGAAGCAGTAAAAAAAGCCCTTATTGCAAGTATCATCCTAAACTGTAAACAACCAGAATACTTATACTTCGAAAGAAAAAACTATTACTACCCAGATTTACCTAAAGGATATCAAATAACACAAGAAACAAAACCAGCTCCAATAGGAATATATGGTAAATTAACTTATGAAGTAGATGGCATAGAAAAAGAAGTAAGAATAAATAATATCCATCTAGAAGAAGATTCAGCATCCCTTACACACTACTCAAATATATCTGCAATTAACTATAATAGAGCAGGAGTACCACTACTAGAATTAGTAACAGAACCAGATTTTCATTCTGCCGAAGAAGCAGTATCTTTCCTAGAAGAAGTAAGGTCCATCTATCAATATGCCAACATATCACAAGCAGACTCTAAAAAAGGACAAATAAGATGTGATGTAAATGTATCAATCATGGATGCATCACTTGATGAAAAAGATGAAAAGAACTGGGGAACAAAAGTAGAAATTAAAAACGTAAATTCATTCAGTGGAGTAAAAGATGCTATAAACTATGAAATAAATAGACAAATAGAACTAAAAGAAAACAATACATACGACCAAATGGAACAACAAACAAGAAGATGGGATGAAAATACTTTTACTACAATATTTATGCGTAGTAAAGTAGATGCGATAGACTATAAATACTTTATTGAACCAAATATTCCTAAATTCAAAATATCTTCCTCATGGTTAGAAGAAATAAAAAAAGAAATACCAGTTTTAGCAAGAGAAAGAAAAGAAAAATATATAAATGAATATGAGTTATCAAAAAAAGATGCTAATACCCTAGTAAAAGAAAAAAATATCTCTAACTACTATGATGAAACAATATCTCTTGGAGGAAATCCCAAAGAAATGTCTAACTGGATAGTAGGATTCCTAATGGGATATCTAAATAAAGAAGACAAAAACATAAGTGATATTTATGTAACTCCCAAAATGTTAGTAGACCTAGTAGATAAACTAAACAAAGGAAAAATAAACATAAAACAACTAAAAGAAGTCCTAGAACGTTCCCTAAACGATAACAAAGACCCAAACAAACTAATCGAAGAACTAGGTATTACCCAAATAACAGATAAAGAAGAAATTAAAAAAATAGTAAATGAAGTTCTTGATGAAAACTTAAAACTAATCGAAGACTACAAAAATGGAAAAAGAGTATTTGACTACTTTATTGGTCAAATAATGAAAAAATCTCGTGGAAGAGTAAATCCTTCTCTTGCAAATACAGTCTTAAAAGAACTTCTAGAACAAAGAATCTAAGTATGAACTAATTATTCGTACTTTTTCTTTTAACATAAAGCATACGACACTTTACAACAAAAAAAATCAAAAACAATAGACTAAAACTGTTATTTATGCTATAATTATCTTGTTAATATGATTAAAACTATTTAATATATATATAGTATGGAGGTGTAATATGAAAAAGATAATGACATTAGTATTTGGTTTACTACTAGTACTTATTCCTACAAGCAAAGCAAGTGCTAAAACATTGCAAGATTATTATAACGAATTAGAACAACTAAAAATAAAGAAAGAACAGGCAAATAGTAATAAAAAATTAACAGAACAAGAAATGAATAATCTAGAACAAGAATTAATAAAAATAAACAGTAATATCAAAACAACTAAACAAGAAATAGTAGATGCTACAAACGAAGTAACTGCTAGTGAAGAAAAAATAAAAGAAAAGAAACAAGAAACAAACGATTACTTATTATTCTTACAGTTATCTAACAGTGGAAATACATATCTAGAATACATCTTTGATGCAGATGACTATACAGACCTAATATATAGATATGCCATAGTAAATCAAATGAGTGAATATAATAATAATCTAATAAACGATTTAGAAACACTTATCAAAGAACTAGATGAGAAAAAGAAAACACTTTCTTCAAAACAAGAAAAATTAGAAAAACAAAGAACAGAATATGATTTAAAACTAACAACATTAAGAGCAAACCTAAAAGACATACAAGTCTTAGGTAATGACATTGATGATGATATCGCTGCTATAAATAGACAAATAACTTACTATAAAAATTTAGGGTGTTCCCTAAACCAAGATGTAAATTCATGTACAAGCCTACCTTATGCTAAAGGATGGAGATACCCATTAAAATCAGGCTGTGTAACAAGTGAATTTACTGGAGATGAAGAAAGAACAGACTATTCTGGTGGTGGAGGACACTATGCCATAGACTTAGGTTGTAACCCAGAAGGAACACCAGTATACGCTGCAGCTGCTGGAGTAGTAAAACGTTTAGCGTTCTATAACTGTGGTGGACAAGTAATATATATAAGTCACTACGTAAATGGACGTTCTTACACTACAGTATACATGCACCTGTTAAAATATAACGTAAAAGAAAATCAACAAGTAACAGAAAACACTATAATAGGATATGTCGGTGGTGGCTCAACTGCTAAACAAAATGGTGGATATGATAGATGTACCACTGGAGCACACTTACACTTTGGATTAGCATATGGTGATAGTGCATACTCATTTGAATCACACGCATTTAATCCAAGAGAAATATTTAGATTCCCATATATAGGTGGAGGATACTTCTATAGATAAAGTAAAGGACTTAATGTCCTTTTTAAAAAAGAAAGGAAAATAATAATGGATGGATTAAATAAAGACCAAGTAATTTATAGAATTAACAACGGACTAACAAACGCTGAAGAAGTAAAGTATAGTAAAACAACAAAACAAATAGTACTAAGTAACGTAATAACACTGTTTAATATTTTAAACATAGTCTTATTAATACTTGTCCTAACTACAGGTTCTCTACAAAACGCCTTATTTATTGCATCAATTATATTTAATACCCTAATTGCAATATATCAAGAAATAAAAGCAAGAGACATCTTAGACAACCTAACCATTTTTAATCAAGAAAAAATAAAAGTAAAAAGAGATGGCAAAATAGAAGAAATAGATAAAAAAGAACTAGTAGTAGATGATTTAATGTATCTAACAAGCGGAGATGATGTAGTACTAGATGCTATCGTAATAAAAAGTTCTTCTTGCGAAGTAGATGAATCAGTAATAACCGGAGAAAGTGATGCAGTATCCAAGAAAAAAGATGATAAATTGATCTCAGGAAGCGTAATAATATCAGGAAGTTGCTATGCAAAAGTACTATCAGTAGGACAAAATAACTATGCTAGTAACCTAATCAAAGAAGCAAGTGCTATAAAAGATAACTCTTCATATCTTATGAACTCCATAAACAAAATCCTAAAAATAGTAACATTCTTAATTGTCCCAACAGGAATACTATTATTTATTACTCAGTACTATCATTCACATCAAACATATAGCGAAGCAATATTATCAACAGTCGCAGGAATAATAGGCATGATACCTGAAGGACTAGTATTACTAACAAGTATTGCTCTAACAGTGGGAGTAATAAAAATGAGCAAGAAAAAAGTAATTATCCAAAAACTAAGTGGTATAGAAATGCTTAGTTGCGTAGATGTATTATGCTTAGATAAAACAGGAACAATCACAGATGGCACCATGGAAGTAGTGGAAGTTATCGAACTAGAAAAAAACTATAATGTCAAAGAAATTATAGGTAATATGTTAACTGATGAATCTAATAATCAAACAGACCAAGCCCTAAAGAAAAAATACGAAGTGTTAAATACAATGAAAATATCCAAAAGAATACCTTTTTCTTCCCAAAGAAAATGTAGTAAAATAGTTTGTGATAAAGAAGTATTTGCTCTTGGAGCCTTAGAATTCATTAATAAAGAAAACATCTCTAAATATGATAACTACCTAAAAGAATATATAGAAAAAGGTTACAGGATAATATCTCTAGTATCTTCGAGTGACGAAGAATTCACTAAAAGTACAGTAATTGCATTCGTAATAATAAAAGATAACATAAGAAAAAATGCCAAAGATACCCTAGAATACTTTAAAAAACAAGAAGTAAAAATAAAAGTAATATCTGGAGATAGTCCTAAAACAGTATCTAGTATCCTAAAACAATTACAATTCGAAGACTATGATAAATATATAAGTGGTAGTGAATTACCCGAAGACTTTAATTCATTAAAAAACATTGTAGATAACTATACCATTTACGGAAGAGTAACTCCATATCAAAAACAAATGATAATTAAAGCCCTAAAAGAAAAAAACACCGTAGGTATGATTGGCGATGGTGTAAATGATATACTTGCACTTAAAGAAGCAGATTGTGGAATAGCACTAGCAAACGGTATAAGCGCAGCAAAAAGTGTCAGTGAAGTAGTCTTAACAGATGCAGATTTTGGAGTACTACCAGAAATAGTAAACGAAGGAAGAAGAGTAGTAAATAATATAGAAAGAGTAGCAAGCATGTATCTAATTAAAACAACATATTCCTTTATCTTATCAATATTATCTATAATTATTTCACATGAATACCCATTCTACCCAGTACAACTATCCCTAATAAGTAGTATTTGTGTAGGTATACCATCATTCTTTCTAGCATTAGAACCAAACTATAACAAAGTAAAAAAAGGATTTATCGTAAAAGTATTTAGAAATGCTCTACCATCAGGATTAGTAGTATTTGCAAATATCTTCTTTATAATAATGTTTTGTAGTATCTTTAACAAAGACTTTAATAACTATACAATAATAATAGTAACCGTAACAGGACTAGTAACACTAAGATTATTATATAATATATGTAAACCACTAAATATAGGAAGAAAAATATTACTAGTACTTTGTTCCTCAATGTTTTTCCTAGCGTTAATCCTATATCCATCACTATTCTTAGTAACACATTATAACATATTAAACATAATCTTTATCATACTTCTATCTCTCGCAGATTTATACGTCATTGAATTTTTCGAAGAATTATATGATAAAGTAGTATTAAAACTTAAAGGTAGGAAGAACCATGAAAAAGAATCATAATATAAATATCTGGAAAATAATATGGATACTAGGAATATTTATAATATTACTAATTATTCTATATCTAGTAATAGAATATAAAGTTAAATATGAAGACTTTTATAGTGTAATAACAAATACATTTATATAGTCTTTTTTTCTTGTAATATTACTAAAAATATTTAAGTAATTAATATATAAGTATTTTTAGTATCAAAACAATAAAGACAAAATATTTCCTATAAAACAAATAATAAAACATAAATATTTCCTTTCTATAAGATATATTAAATTTAAGGAGGTATTTATATATGAATGTCGTAATCAGTGGTCCAAGTGGAGTAGGTAAAGGTACTTTAATTGAAATGTTAAAAAAAGATTTTTTTGAGGAAGAAGTTGAAAAGTCAATTTCTTATACTACCAGGGAACCACGAAAAAATGAAAAGAACGGAATTGATTATCATTTCGTATCAAAGGAAAAGTTTGAAATGTTGGCAAACAATGATTTCTTTTTTGAATATGTAGAATATGATAAAAATTTTTATGGAATACCAAATTCTAATGTTCGAAAGAATAGTAAAATAGAAATATTTGATTTAGTAGCAAGCAGTGGATTAAATATAAAAAATAGCTTTCCAAATACAATTTTAATTTATATCTTGCCACCATCACCTAATGTTTTGGACAAAAGAAGGGGAAATAGAGGAAATAATAGAGTTAATATTGACCTTGAACAAATAAAATATGTTGATAAATATGATTACTTAATTATTAATGATGATATTAATACATCGTATAAACAGTTATTAAATATAATAAAAGTAAGTTATCAAAGTTCTATAAAAAATAATGTTATTCTTTTGGATAATTTCTACAATTCTGTTGTTGGATTAAAGAAAGTTTTACAATAAAAAAATAATTAATGGAGGAAAATAATATGAATAAAAAAATTTTAGTTGTAGCAAGTAATAATAGTGGAAAAATAAAAGAAATTAAAGAAATATTTAGTGACTATGATATTCTTTCTATGAAAGAAATAGAAAAAAAGTTGAATAAAAAAATTAATGTTACCGAAAATCAAATGACTTTTGATGACAATGCTAGGGAAAAAGTAAATTGTTTATATAAGGAGATTGGGGAAGAATATATTTGTATTGGTGATGACTCAGGTATATCTATTGATGCCTTAGATGGATTCCCTGGAGTATATACTGCAAGATGGATGAATGCTGACGACCATACAAAAAACTTAGAACTATTAAAAAAGTTAGAAAATGTGCCGAAAGACAAAAGACAATGCCATTATACAACGGTTATTGCAATTAAAGGAAAAGAAATTGATAAGACATTTGAATATACTTTAGATGGAACAATA
>SAMEA104315433__coassemble_497_pt1 | contig 18206 bp, 17 predicted proteins | sample SAMEA104315433__metabat2_high_PE_005 | metagenome-assembled genome bin SAMEA104315433 (sample SAMEA104315433) | gut metagenome | biome: Monkey gut; feature: monkey-associated habitat; material: faeces | place: China | collected 2013 | reverse complement strand
AAATACTCATCTAAATAAGTTAATGCTTTATCACACATATCTTCTGGTATTCCATAATATGCTGATGCTATACTACCGGTAATTGCACCTATAGTATCGCTATCACCACCAAGTGCTATAGCATTTCTTATTGCATCTTCAAAATTAGTTGATTCTAAAAAGGCTGACAATGATTGTTTTACAGTTTCAACACAATTAATATGAAAGTATTGTTTTTTCATAGTATCAATCTTTAAATCATCTATTTTGAAATAATTACTTTCTATGTATTCCTTAATTTCATCTTTCTTTTTACCATTAAGCGCCATGTGAATAGCAATGGCCACTACTTCTGAACCATTTATACTATCTGGATGATTGTGTGAAACGTTTGTAACAATTGCTACTTTTTCTTTAATTTCTTTAATACTCTTCCCTACAACTCCTACAGGTCCAATTCTCATTGCTGCACCGTTACCAAAGCTTCCATACGGTTCATGTTTATCAGACATTAACCACTTATAAAAACTTGGACCATATCCACAGCTTGGATATTTTTTCCCTATCTCCACCATAGAGCTAATAACATTATCACTAAAATCTGATGTTTTTTCTTCTTTTAATAGTAATGATTTTGCTACAGCCAATGTCATTACCGAATCATCAGTATACCTACAACGCTTATGAAAAAATTCAAATTCCTTACCATATTTATTATTTATCAGCTCAAATCTAGATCCAACTATATCACCTATTATGGTTCCTAAAAGGACATCTTTTTTATACTCTATAATGTTTTTTTCAAAATCTAATGCTAATTCAATTAAATAATCTTTTCGCATTAATTTATCTAGCCATTCTTTTGGTATGGCTTCATATCCATAGATTATTCCCGCAATAGAACCAGCTACCGCTCCAATTGTATCTGTATCATTTCCAATATTAGTAGTAGCTATAATTGTTTCCTTATAACTTTTTGCATTTAATAATATCCATAGTGCGCATTCTAAAGTATCTACTACATATCCTGAAGATGATATATCATCCATTTTATAATTTATAATATCATCTTTCAAGATTCTATCGTATTTTGAAATTGCATAATCACTATATGATGAATAATCAATTTTTTTAATAGAGTCATATGCTTCTTCTTTGTTTTGACCATCTAATAAAAACATAATATATCTGATATAAATGTAACATCCCAATTTACTAATTTCATGTTTATGAGTCAATGAGGAGATTTCATTTGTCAGTTTAATTATTTCTTTATCAGATAGTTTTTTATAATATGAATATAATGCTACAGGAAGAATTCTCATTAATGAACCGTTACCATTAGCTTGTTCTCCATCAACTCCACATTCCAACGGATTATTTCCCAATGAGTGATTACGAATAGCTCGCAAACATGTCCTACCAACATCAAATGTATCATTATTTGCAGTATACTTTGCTTTATTAATCCACTCTTCCCATTTATACATAATATCATCATAATTAAACCCTTTATTTTGAATAAAAGAGTCTATTGTAGCTATTTCCATTGATGTATCATCGCTCCAAGAACCAGCAGGTTGTCCTGTTTTATCAGAGCCAATCATCTCTTTAACTGGATTACTAAGCAGGTGTTCTCTTATACAAAATTCTGTAGGTACGCCCATTGCATCACCAACCGCATGACCTATTATACTATCAACAAATTTCGACATAAATTACCTCCTAATAAAAATATTTATTTAAACTAATTTTACTATCTATTTTTTTCCAAGATCTCTTATTAAGATTCATTGTTTTATTTCTATCTAAAATATATACACCGAGAAACTTATAAGAAAAATCTCCTGTTTCGTCTTTGTATTTTGCAAAAACAAATCTTTTTTCATTCGTTTTCAATGCATCTAAAACAAATTTGTCATTCTTTTCTTTTGAAGATTCAAAAATATAAACACCATCATCAGATATTTCATTTTCATATAAAATATTTTTAAAGTCATCTTCATTTAGTTTTAGTTTAGGGCACCATGCATATTCATTATCTTCTTTACTAACATTAAAATATGCCAATTGATTTCCGTGATATCCTTTATTAAACAACTCAGATACATCTTGTAATGTTCTAAATTTAGCATTATCATTTTTCTCTATACTTTGTTTTTTTACAAATTCATCTGCTGTATTGTAAACATTTACCCAAGGAACAAATCTATCACCAAGTTCTAAAATTCGAGCATTTATTTTCTCTACAATATCGTCAATTCTTTTATTAATTTCTTCGATAGTAATTATTCTATTTTTATCAAAAATATTAATTCTTTCAGGTTCTTCCAATTCAATATAAACAACTTCTTCTAGATTTTTTAATTTACTTCTAATGTTGTTTTTTATAACTTCCTGTGTTCTAATTCTATCTTCTTCAGCTTGATTTAAATGTTGAGATTCATCTATCTCTACCCATACATTAACTTGTGGAAAATATAAATCGGCTAGTGCTATTTCTTCTCCATCTCTCTTAAACATTTGTTGTGTAATAAATCTAACATTTAAATTGTCCAACTTATTAATTATTCGCGTAACACAATAATTCTCGTATTTCTTTCCAAAAGTTTTTTTTAACTGATTTGCAATATATTCTTTTTTATCCATAAACATCACCTACTTCATTAACCTTTTAAACTTTTTTTGAATTTTTTAATTCGAACTATCTTTAAGTTTCTTTCTAATATATACTTTTTAGAATCTAAGATTTTAAATAAACAGGTAATTTCATAGAAATAATAATATCCACTATTAATAAATTCACATGTGTAATTTCCCTTTTCTATATTAGAAACAATTTGATCCAATATTAAATCATAATCTATAACAAAACTACATAATCTAAATATTATTATACCACAATTTTTGACTCTTTATAATCGAAGATACATTTTTCCTTCACAAGGATAACTCCTAAAAAAATGATTTAATCGTACCCAAATCGTACCTAAAATAAATATAACGGAAGCTATGCCTTACAACCCCTTATAAATTGGGGCAAAAAAAATGAAGAAGCTCTCGCTTCTTCTTCAGGGGGTTTTGGTTGAACACTCCTACTTATTTTCGTAGTGAGTGGTCATAATCTCTTATGACAATATAATCATAATATATTTTTGATAAAATATCAAGTAGTTTTTTGAAAGTTTACATATTTTTTATTTAGCATGTAAACTCTAATCACTATTTTCTATTTGTTTTAGTGCATTTTTTATATTTTTATACTTATCTGTATTATCTGTAAACAAAGTGTCAACCATACTCTCTACATCTTCTTTAGCACGCAGTAACATTTTGAAGTCTCTGTTTACATTTGCCATAATTAAACCTGTTTCTCCACTTTGTCTTACCCCAAATAAATCTCCTTCTCCTCTATTTTGGAAGTCAAATTCGCTTATTTCGAATCCATCATTGGTTCTTTCTAGTATCTTTAATTTGTCTATATTTTGATTTGCTATTAATACACAATATGATTCAATACTACTTCTTCCTACTCTTCCTCTTAATTGGTGAAGTGATGAAAGGCCAAACATATTAGCATTAAATATTACTATCATTGACGCGTTGGGAACGTTTACTCCAACTTCAATTACTGTTGTTGATATTAAAATGTCAATTTCTCCTTTTTCAAATAATGACATAGTTTTTTCTTTTTCTTCAGGAGTTAATTTACCGTGTACTTTACCTATTTTAAATACTTTTCCAAAGGCCTTGTTCATTTTTTCTTCAAGTTTATCTACTGTTTCAATATCATTTTCGCTATCTTCGATTTGTGGTGCAATTACATATATTTGGTGCTTTTTATCTAATTCTTGTTTCATTAATGTTAATACTTCCGTTATATCTTTTTCTTTCTTTATATATGTTTTTACTTCTTTTCTTCCTTCAGGTTTAGTTTTTATACTACTTACATCTACATCTCCATAGATTGTTAGAGCATAAGTTCTTGGAATTGGTGTTGCACTCATAGACAAGATATCAGGAGATTCACCCTTAGTTCTTGCTTTATTTCTTTGATTTACTCCAAAACGGTGTTGTTCATCTGTTATTACAAGTCCTAGATTTTTAAACATTACTTTTTCTTGAATAATTGCTTGAGTTCCTATTATTAAATCAATATTGCCATTTTCTAAGTCCTCATAAATTTTATTTTTCTTAGTCTTCTTTGTACTTGATGTTAATAATTCTACTTTTATATTTAGATTTTTAAATATATTTTTGGCATTTTCAAAGTGCTGTGTTGCAAGTATTTCCGTTGGAGCCATAAATATTGTTTGATAGTTTGATAAGAAGTTTGCATATGCAGCGATAAATGCTACGATAGTCTTACCACTTCCAACATCTCCTTGCAAAAGTCTATTCATTTGCTTTGGACTATCTAAATCACTAATTATTTCATCTACTGCAATTTTTTGATCTACAGTCAATTCAAAAGATAAACTATTTATAAAATTACTAATTTTTTCTCTATCTGTTTTTCTCTCAATATGACTACTGTTTTCGTTCATCCTTCTTTTTAGATAATTAATTTTTAGCATATACATAAATAATTCTTCATATTTTATTCTTTGCCTTGCCTTTTTCAAATCCATAATATCCATTGGGGAGTGAACATGAAACATAGCTTCCTTTTTAGACATAAAGTTATACTTATTTATTATTTCTTCGGGTAAATAGTCTATTATCTCACAGTTTTTTCTTATTGCACTTACCGCGAATTTAGATATACTTTTTTTAGATAAACCACTTGTTACATAATATACTGGTTCAATCTTTGGTGACTGAGGCAGTTTGTCAAATCTTACATCTTCCGCAATTACTGTATTTTTTATTTTGTCATATTTTCCTATTATTGTTATTTCTTTACCACATTTTAATTCTGGATATAAATATGTTTTATTATAGATTGTTACATTTAACATAATACTTTTATTACTTATTCTAAATATAATCTTTTTTAGTTTACTTGATAAAAATATGGTTGTTGGTTGTCCTTCGATTATTCCATCAATTACAATTTTATCTCCATCATTTAGATTATTTACATCACTTCTTTTTAAAACATCATATCTAAACGGATAATAATGGATTAAATCATCCACATTATTTATATTAAGTTTTTGTAATAGTTCAAGGGTCTTACTGCCGACTCCTTCGATATCAATTAATTCTAACATCTTTTTTGCACATCCTTACTTTATGATTATAGCATATATATTGAGTTTCTCCAAAAAAATTAACTAATCGTTAACAAATGTTTGTTTTGTTCATTATTTTGATATCAAAAAAGAAACACTACTTATAAAAACTTTTTTATATATTTACTTTACTTATTTATACTTATTATATTTTAAAATTCTTTATATACTGATATTTTTTTATTATTCTTTGTTTTGACTTATATTATTTTTTATATAATTTTTCTTTTTTAAATTTTATGGATTTTTGATGAAGTAATTAGTAACTTAAAATAATACCTATATACTTATAATATACTAATACTTAGCACTAATTATGGGATGATTATTATAATCATTAAAACAAAAAAAGAAACTAATTATAAATTACTTAGTTTCTCTTTAATTTTAGCATTTACCATTTGCATATCTGCTCTTCCCTTTAGTTTTGGGCTTACTTCTTTCATAATAAGTCCCATATCTTTTGGAGAGGATGGTTTTACATTATTAAATGCTTCTTCGATAACTTTATCAATTTCTTCAACAGTTAATTCTTCAGGCATATATTTTTTTAATAATTCAACTTCTTCTTTGTATTGATTTACTAAGTCAACTCTATTTGCCTTTTCAAACTCTACAATTGAATCATTACGCATTTTAATTTGTTTTGATATGATGCCAACTTCTTCTTCATAAGACAGTTCTTTTTTCTTATTGATTGCTTCAAGTTGAATAGCACCTTTGGCCATTCTAATTACTGCAAGAGAAAAAGTGTCTTTGCTTTTCATTGCTGTTTTCATATCTTCGTTTAATTTTTCTAAAATGCTCATCTATATCATTCCTTTTATTTTAATATTTATTTTTGTTGTTTTTTCTAGAGTTAATTATATTTTTCTTTTTTTCTTCACGACGATTAACTCCTGGTTTTTTGTAACCTTCTGCTCTTTCTCTAGCTTTAGAAAGGGTGCCACTTCTAGCAACTTGTGTTTTGAAAACTCTTAACGCTTGATCAACGTTGTTGTTTCTAACATTAACTGACATTTCACTATCCCTCCCTTCGCACATATAGATTATATCATTATTTATTTTAAAAAACAACAAAATTCTACTATTTTCTCTTATATTTAGGGAGATTTTATTAATTTCTTTTATTTTTTTACATTTTTTAGCAAATTTATCAGTTAATATATGTACTATTCACTACTTTCTAAAATGTTACTTCCATAAAAATCTTGTGTATGCTCCAATGATGTTTCCTAAGGCAAATATAGACTCTAATATTATACTTATGTATGGAATTAATACTATAAAAAGACTTAGACTTATAATTTCTTTTGCTACTTTATTACCTTTCATGTAATTAATTATATTTTGCAAATGTTATCACCACTTATTCTTCTTATTGAACTACCTAATGCTTGTCCTATGGTGTATATTACTTTACATCCTGAAAATATTGCTCCTAGAAATGCTGCTGTTACTGTGGTAGATCCACCAGATATTTCTTCTAATTCAATTACTTTTAATTCTTTCATATATTTATTCCTTTCTTTTTTATTCTTTTATGTTACACTCTTTGGGATTAGAATAACCTTCTAATAATCCTGTTATGAATGTTATTACTGCTGCTATACCTACAGCAATTGCCCAACTAAAACCGCCATTAATTTTTTCTAGTTCATTACTATTTAATTTTTTCAAAATTTAGTCACTTCCTTTTATTAAATATGTAATATATTTATAGAGTTCTTTACTTTCTTTTAAGAATTTTACTTCTATTATGTTATTATCTATGTCTTTATATTTTTTTATTTCTACTAATACTTCTATATTATCTGGACTTATTATATTTATTTCTTTTATGTTATAAATATATATTTTATCATTTATGTATATCTTATTTTTATCTGTTATTTCTTTTAGATTCGTAATATTTGTATATATCACAAGATTATATTTATTATCTAATTTCTTTACTAAAGATATTGTATTATAATATGTAGAATACTTCTTTGTACTTATAATTATTAGCAATATAATAAGAATACAAGAACAATTAATAAATCTTTTTACTATTTTATTAATATTTCTATTTAGTATGATATAACCTTCAACTGTATTCATATGCATTAGTTTCCTTTATATTATTTCTTGGTACTACTAATAATTTACCATTTATTATTCTTACTATTTTATCAAACAAGAAGATATTATTTAGTCTATGTGATACTACAATTATTATCTTATCACTATAATAAGTAAATATATTTCTTAAGATTTTTTGTTCTAATTCTAAATCTACTTCGCTTAGTCCTTCGTCTATTAACAATATATTACTTCTTTTTAGTAATGCTCTTGCAAGTACTATTCTTTGTCTTTCACCACCTGATAAATTTGCACCATTTTCTTCGATTAACTTGTCAATTCCTAATATATCATTTCTTACTATTTCATCTATATATGTTAGTTTTATTACTTTATTTAACTCATCATAATTAATTTTTCTATCTAGTATAATATTATTTTTTATTGTATCATTAAATAGTGTCTCTTTTTGACTTATATAAGTTACATATTCTCTTATGTCAAAGATGGTATAATCACATAAATCTATATTATTTATTGAAATATTGTTTCTACTTATTTTATAATACTTAAATAATATTTTTAGAAGTGTGCTTTTTCCACATCCAGAAGAACCTAATAATAATACTTTTTCATTGTTTTTTATTTCTAGAGATATATTTTTTAATATTTGCTTAGTACCAAAACTGTATGACATGTTAGTTATAGTAATATTGCCTTTTGGTACTAGTGTTGTTCTTTCTTGGGATAGTCTTTCTAACTCAAATAAACTATTTATTCTTGTTAAACTATTTTTTGCATAATGATAATCTTTTGTAACATCAAGAAACGTTCTTAATGAATTTATATAATGCATGTATATTGTATTAAAGGTTATTAGTTTACTTAAATTTAATTTACTATTTAAAACACTTTTTGTACCAAAATATATTATTAATACTACGCTTATACTTATTAATAAATCTTTAATATACCGTTCTTTATTGCAAACTCCATCATATTTTAGACTACTATTTAGTAAATTTATATATTTTTTCTCAAATTTTTTGCTCATAATGTTTTCTATATTTAAGCCCTTGATTGTTTCGTACCCACTTATTGTTTCTACTAATAAGGAATTTTGTACTGCGTTATTTATTTGTAAATTCTTTATTAATTTTATTAATATTTTATTTATTAAGAGTGTTATTGTTATATATATAATTGTTGCTATTATAACTATTATAAACAAAGATTTATCTATTATGTATAGTATTATGAAACAAAGTAATATCATTATAAAGTCTACTTGTACTGTTAAAATAAACTTAGATATGAATGTTTTTATGTTTACTATATCATTTATTCTTGTTAGTGTTTCTCCGGTTGTTTTGTTTTTATAATAGTTAAAAGGGAGATAAAGTATTTTATTATATGTTGTTTGCATTAATTTTAAATCTAATTTTTGGTTTAAATATATTATCAGTTTGTTTCTTAGATAACTAGTTAATGATTTATACGAGTTTAATATTATAAAGATGTAAGTAATTAAAGTTAAATTTTCTTTACTATTATTAATTACATAATCTAATACGACTTGCATATTATAAGTAGTTAATGAAGAAACTAGTGCATAAATAAGTCCTAATATAGAAGTATTTAGTAGTTCCTTTTTATTTTTTATAACGAAATCATAGAGTATGTTACTTATTTCTTTAGTCTCTTTATATACTACTGGTGTTTTATATGGTTCAATTATTAATATATAGCCTGTCCATTTATTTAAAAATTGTTCTTTAGTTTCTTTGTTATACCCACTTGCTGGATCCATTATATGCAATCTATCTTTTATTTTATAGACTACTACAAAGTGTGTATACCCTTGATTTTTTAACTGTGCAATAAATGGTGTATCTATTAGTAATAAATTATCATATTCAACTTGATAACCAACAGCATTAAATCCTAATTCTAAACATGCGTTTTTCATATTCAAGAAATTAGTTCCATCTTTTGTTGTGCTTGTTAACTCCACTAATTTAGAAAGCGGTATGTCTCCACCGTAATACCTTATTATTGACAACAAGGCAGCACTACCACATTCCTTGATTCCATCTTGTAAAACTATTAACTTTCTGTTCACTACTTTTCTCCCTTCATAATATATATTCCATATTGAAAGTCAAAAGTCTCCTTTTTTCGTAAAATTTTTTTAATTTTTTGATTTTTTTAATTTTACATCTTATTTAAAGTGGAATTAAAGATATTTTGCATTTTTTTTAGTAGTTCTTCATCACTTATTCCTTGGTTAAAATTTCTATTTTTATACTCTTTGTTAAACTTAAATGAACCATTTGTGCATAGTGTTTGTCCTATTAACATAAAAAAGTTTCCAATTGCGTTTTGTTCCGTAAAAGATAGATTATCTGTAAAAGCAAGTCCTATAGTAAACGCTGTTAAAGTTAGTAGTCTATGTTTATCTTCACTATTTATATTCATACTTAATTATATGAGTTTGATATTTTTTTATAAGATTAATTTTTAATATCAAAAAAATACTAGTTCATACAAGAACTAAGTATTTTCTCGAATCTTTTATATTCATCATAAGTATATTTATATAATATTTCTTTATTTAGTAATTCTTTAATTGTTAAGTTATTTCTGTTTCCATTATTTTCAAGTACTGTTCTTAACATTTTACTGAACATTTTGTAATCATCTATTGTAAATGATTTATTATCTTTCTTTTCTTCACTATTTGATTTAGAAAAGTTTGGAGTAGTCACAGATTCTTTTGTAAGTTCTACTACATTCAAACTATTATCTATTTCTTTATTAAATTCATTCATTAGATTTATTTTATCTTTTTCAGTATCTATTTTAATATCTTTTGCTACATTCACTGCGTTTTCGTTATCTATATTATCTTTTGTTATAAATGTAACATTTGCATTATCTATAGTTTTATTATATTCTTGTAGGTTATCAAATACTATATTACCATTTAGTATTTCTTTATCAATAAACTTATATCCTTTATCATTAATTATATTCTTTTTAGAATTTATATTTGAAGCACTTGATAAATCTACTTCTGGTACTAAGTTTACTTTTGATGTATTTGTCTTTTTATTTTTAGTACTTACTAAATTTTCTTCATTTTTTATGCTTAACTCTATATTATCATTAGATTTTGGTACTAAAACACTTACATTATTTAATTTTATACTGTTTGTATTTGTTTCTTTTACTAAATCATTGAATGATAAATTAATATTCTTTGGTGTTTCATTGTTACTATAATTAAAACTATTTGTTAAAACTGGATTATTTAATGTATTACTTGAATTTTTGTTATCATAGTTATCTTTTGTTTTTTCGTTAAAGTTATCTTCTAGAATTAGATTTAGATTATAGTTTTGTTCTCCATTTGTTTCTTTATCTTTAGCTTTAAGTGTTTTTTTATTTAATACTGTTACAACTAGATTATTTGCAATATAGAATAAAATATTAATTACAAGATACATAAGGAATAAGTATGAAGATATTTCTAATAATATCAAAACATTGTTATTGGTAAATAAACTTTCTTTTTTTAATACATCTATTTTGTTTACTACTAGTTCACTTATTAATGCAATATTTATAAAACTGTATGTATAGAAATAAATTTTATTTAACATTTTATATGTACTAGAAACATACTTATTCATACTTATACAGATAGATAAGATTACAGAACTAATTAGTGTAAACAAATATACGTAGATAGAAGGAAAATAGAAATTTGTAAACAAATCATCTATAATACTATTTAGTGATGTTACAAAGTAAGTGTTGTTATTATAGATAGTTAAAGATAGTATTATTAATTCTACTAAAAATATTATTATACTTGTTTTTTTGTTATTTATTAAATTAAATAATCTAAGTATTATTGTTCCTATAATTAGAAATGTTAATATTGTTAATAGTTTAGAATCTATAACTAGGTTAAAGATTGCCTCTAGTTTTTCTAAAATATTTGAAAACTTCATATTTCCCCCCTTCTTTCTAGTATGTATACTGTTTGTTTTGTATCATCATCTTTGGTGCATGTAATTAATGTTAGTGTGTTTTTTTCTTTATTTCTATAAATGTTTATTGAACCTGTTTTTTCTTCGTTGTAAATATTTACTATTTCATAAGTATATGTTGTTCCTTTATAAGTAAGATATGCAATATCACCTTTTTCAAGAAGATATAATTTTTTAAAATAACTTATACTTGAACTTCCTGAGTGACTTGCTAATATCACATTACCTTTTTCTTCGCTTGGATAGTTTGATGCTGTATGGAATAATATATTATAGTCTACATTATTTAAAGAAGAATTTTTGTCATAGAAACCTCTTTCTAAGTTTATTTTAGGTATTTTTAAAACTGCGATATATGGTTCATAATCTATTTTTTTTACTTCTTCTTTAGATTCTTCAGTAGTTGGTGTTTCCTCAGCAGGTTGTTCATCTTCTTCTTTTACTTCTGGCATATTATCTAAAAGTGATAAATTCATTTTGTTGAATGCTTCTTCACGCTTAGTTACTATATAATTATTAGATAAAAGAGTAATACCAAATGTTATTAGTATTACTCCTAAAAGTATGTATGTGTTTATATTATTGTTCTTTTTTAACATTTCTGTATACCACTACACAACCAAGCGTAATTACTAATCCACCTAATATATATGCCATAATACTTTTATTTACTCCTGTTGGAGGAACTACTATTACAGTAGATTCTGGTGTATTAAACATTACTACTTCAGTTACAACCCCATTTTTCTTAACTTCAAAAGTAATCTTTTCACTAGATAATTTGTATCCTTTTGGTGCAGTTATTTCTTCTAATGTGTAAGTTCCAGCATCTAGTTTAATCTTATGTGGTTTATCTGTGCTTACCCATCTTTCTATTTCTTTTCCAGTGCTATCTCTTACTATAAGGGTTGCTCCTGGTAGTTCTTCTTTGTCCGTTACATCTTGTTTGCTTATATAAACTATTCCCTTTTCATCTTTTTCTTCTTCTTTGTAGTTATAGAAGTTAATTCTCTTTGTTTTTCCATCTTCTTTAACTTCAAACTCTTTTATTTCTTTACTTAATACATATCCAGATGGAGCAGATATTTCTTCAAGAGTGTATGTTCCAACTTCTAGGTTAGTTATTCTTTTTGAAGTAGATGTTGTTTTCCATCTTAATACTTCTCTACCTCTTGAATCTTTAATTACTAAAGTTGCTCCTTTTACATATTCGTATGTTTCCGCATCTTTTTTACTTATTATAATAACTGTGTTATCTTCAGGCTCATCTGGTGTTGGTGTTACTTTTGTAGTTATTGATAACATTAAACTATCTCTTACTAAATCAGTGTCTTCATATCCTGCTAACATATCTTGATAAGCATTGTTACTTGGTGTATATCTATATGCTTTATATGTTACAGCACTTCCTGCCACATTAAGTTCAAATGTATTTAGTCCTTCACCTAATGAACTTGCTGGTACTTTTATTGTTATTGTGTTACCATTTTTTATTATTTCGGTATCTTTAGGTTGATTTGCAATTGCTGCAATATAATCAATATTTGTTCTTACTGTTATTGGACTAGATGTATAAACACCTTTTTTTAAAGTAAATGTTACATCTTTAGTAGAAATAGTTAGATATTTTGATTCATTATTTGCATTTTTAGCGTTACTTAATAAACTTTTAATATCTTTTGCTACTGTAGTATTTCCATAAGTACTACTATTTATAGCATTTATTATACTTTTTATATAACCATTTGATGTATCTTTCATTTCACTTTTGTTATATAAGTATATCCATGCTGCTGCTTGTGTTGCAAAAAAATCATAGTCTGTTTTGTCTTCTACCCCACTACCTATAATATAGGCAAGTCCTAAGTCTGTAATTTCATTTGCTTTTGTGTATAGAATTTCTTTTGTTGGTAATTTTTTGTTAACATCTAAGCAATATACGTATTTACCATCAGTTGTCTTTTTTACATTAACATTATATGTTGAAAGACCTAATGGTTTATTTTTTAACAATGTTGTTTCTGCTTTAAATGTGCTTGGTGCAGTGTTTGCTGCATCTACTAATTTGTTACCTACTACTAATGTTAATGTTATTAGTGTAAGTATAGAAAGTGTTTTAATTATTTTTTTCATAATTCTTCCCCCTCAATCGAGTATATATACTATCACAAAGTAGCTAATTTGTCAAGTGATTTTAACCATATGTTAATTTTATGCAAATTTTACTGCTTAAAAATATTTTTTATATTGAGATGCGATGTTTTTAGTTATTATTTAACCTTTTTTATTATACATTTTAAGTTTTTAATTTGTATTTAGATATTTTAACGTTTATTTATCTTTTTTATTACCATTTTCTTTTTTTCTAACTAGTTTTTTGATGTTTTTGTTTTCTATATCTTTTTCTTCATTAGTTACATCAAGATTAGTTTTGTTGTCCGTGATATTATTTAAAGTATTTTGCTTATCTTCGCCATTTATTTCATCAGTAATTACCTCATGGTTTGATTCGTTAATTATCTTTTCTTTTTTTGGTGATAAAGTGGCAGTATACTTATTTCTATTTTTATCTTTTTTATTTAAACTTACTTCTATTTTAAATTCTTGCTCTTTTGTAACTTTATTTAATTTTTCTTTATCAAATATAATACCTTCTTGTAACATAGCTAGTATATCAATTTTTTCTAGTTCTTCAAAAGTTTTATTGTCAGTTACCTCTTCGATGAAATTAAGAAGTGTAAATGTTACTATCTTTTTACAATCTTCATCTGTTAGTATTTTGTTTTTTCTTTTGGTATTTATTATTTTTAGATTTATTATACAGACAGTTGATACATCATTTTTTTCATCATAATTAATTTCAAAATCAGCACATGTATAATATATTTCTTCGTTAGTATCTTTTATTATTACTTTTCTAATTGAACATCTTTCTACATATTCTTTAGTTAACATAGCCCATGCCGTAAATCCTGTTGGTCTTTGCATAAAGATATCTTTTTCTTCGTCGTTCATTTTTACAATAGCATTTACTTCTTTTGTTTTATCTATTACTTCTTCGATGATATCACTATAAATCTTTGCTTCATAAATACAGTCTATCATATTTACTGCCGGCAACAGTAAGATAAATCTATCTAATGCTTCATTATTATCATTTTTTATATCTCTAACAAGACTTTTAATATTATTTACTAAGTTTGCATTTTCTTCAAGATTAACTTTATATCCCAAATTGCCGATTCTTCTTAGAAAATTAAAATCCATTCCTTTTTTCATCATTATACTTAAAACTACTGTTAAGACATGAAATACTAAAAAACTCATACTTATCCCCTCTTTCAATATAAAATCACTTATACTTTACTACATTTTTATTCTTATGTCAAACTATTTTATAAACTTTATTTATCTTATTTCATATATTATACTAGAGGTGAATATAATATGTTTCCTTATGGATATCAAGTTCCTTTTGCTCCAGGATTTTATCAGGCTCCAATTAATATGGGAGTTAATGGATTAGGTACTAATGCGCTTAGGGGTGCTACTGGAATATTAAATGGTGCAAGAGGTGCTGCTGGTGCTGTTGGGGCTACTAATGGTGGTGGCATATTTTCTAAGTTATTTGGACTTAAGGGGATAAACTGGGGAGGACTTCTTAATAATACTTCGAAGACTCTTGGGGTAATTAATCAAGCAGTACCTTTAGTTAAGCAAGTTGGTCCTATGTTTAATAATATGAAATCTATGTTAAAAGTAGCATCACTTTTTAAAGATGAAACTGATACTAGTACTAGAAAAGCAAATACTAATACTAACAATAATATAAACAATACTAATAATAATACTAGCATAAATAACAATAATACCAATACAACTACTGAAGAATTAGATAATAAAAAAACTAGTTTAAATACTAGTCAACCTAATTTCTTTATTTAATACTTACTAAATCATATTTTTTAAATAATATTTTACTTACTAAATAGACTATTATACTATATATTATTGTACCTAAGATACTACTATAAATAATAGTAAATAAGTTAGATAATGAGTAACTATTTATATTTAGAATAGTTAAGATAATAAAAGATAATATATGATAAGATATTACTGATATAATAGATACTAAGCAAGAAGTAAATACATTATATGAAATAATATTATTTAGTATTTTTATTATTAAACTAATTATAAAGAATATAACTATATTTAGTAAGATAGTACTAGTATATACAATATCTAATAATATAGCAAAGGTAGTTAAAAGTAGATAATACTTTTTTTCATTACTAAAGTATGGGTAGATTACTACTAGAGTTATTAGGGTATATAACGTAGTAAAGATACTAGGACTTATATAATACGCCGGAAAGTATATAGACATAAATGATTCTAATAGAAAGGATATAATTAATAGTATTATAGATATTACCACTTATGATTCATCCTTTCTTTTTAGTATGCTTACATAATTAATATTTAGGAAATCTACGTTTGGTGTTACTTTTATTATTTTAGATAAGTCATAATCATCTTTTGATATACTTTCTACTGTACCTATTAAGATACCACTTGGGAATACTCCTCCAAGACCTGATGTATAAACTTTTGAACCTACTACAACATTTTTAGTGTTTGATATTCCTTCTACTAAAAGTGTGTTATCGTTCTTGTTATAACCATTTATTAGTCCATGAAGACTTTTATTATCACTTTTTATTGTTACAGATATTTTGTTATTTGAATCAGTGGTAGTTAATAGTCTTACTGTGGATGTTTTTTTTGTGGTAGATATTACTTTTCCTACTAGTCCATAACTATTTATAACGGGCATTTCTTCTTTTATTCCATCATCTGTTCCTTTATTTATTGTAACTGTGTTATACCAATAGTTTATATTTCTACTTATTACTGTTCCATTTATCGTGTCATAATCTGTTAGAACGTATGTGATGTTTAGTTCGTTTTTTAAGTCTTCAAGTTCTTTTCTTAGTTCTATATTTTCTGTTTCTATACTTTCTATTTTATCTATTTTACTTTTTAGTATATCATTTTCTTTTTGGACATTTTTAAGTTCTTTAAATTCACTAATTAGATTTACTGTATATCTAAAGGGATAAAATATAACATTTTCTATACTCACTATTCCATCTTTAAGGGTAGACTCAAAAACATTAAGACTTTCTTTTTTCTTAAGTGTATATGATAATAAGCCAAGAATAATAATTACTATAACAATAATAATTAATACTATGTATTTTTTTTCAATATTTAAGTTCTTTTTCATGTTATCACACCTTTATTATTGACAAAATATGTATATTTTATACAAAAATAACTAGTTATCTAGTTATTTAACTTCTTTAGATAATGCGTCTTTGGCAGCTTCTTGCTCACTCATTTTTTTACTTGTTCCTGTTCCTACTCCTAGAACTATACCATCTAGTTTTACAACGGATGTAAAATGTTTATTGTGAGCAGGTCCTGTTTCATCAGTTACTTCATATACTACACTTTTCTTTATTGTTTGTACTTTTTCTTGAAGTGTACTTTTATAATCTATTAAGAAATCAATATGTTTATCTATATATTTTATTATTATAGACATTACTAGTTTACTTGCATAACTAAATCCTTTATCTAGATATACTGCTCCAATGAATGCTTCAAATACATCTGCAATTATAGTGTCATTTACTTCTTCGTTGTTACCTACTTTTATATCTTGTACAAAACCTAAATCTCTAGCGTAAGTAGCACATGCTTTTTCACATACATAATTAGCGCGCATCTTAGTCATTGTTCCTTCTTCTAGGTGCATTTCTTTATATAAATAGTCACTTATTATTATTTCTAATACAGCATCTCCTAAAAACTCTAGTCTTTCATAGTTTGGATAACTGGGATTTTCATTAGTGTATGAACTATGAGTAAATGCTTGATGATATAAATTCATATTTGTTGGCTTTATATCTAATTTGTTAAATATTTCCATGGAATCACTTTCCTTACAAATAAATTTTATCATAATATAGCATATTTGTAAAGATTAATATTAGTTAGTTATGCGCTAAAAAACTTTACCATTTTATGATAAAGTTTTGTGTTTTATATATGGAAAAGTTTTTCTAGATATTGAATTAACTTTTTAATGTAAAGTACCCTGGAGTACTAGGAGTATCTATTCTTGCGTATGTTTTGTCTCGGTAACTCGAATTATATGCTGTACCATTGCCACCGACTAATTTATTGTTTGATGTAAACATATTATAACTACTCGTAACCAAAGAAGTATCAAACTTATTACTTACATATATTGTAGTTAAATTTGTACAAGAATTAAACATATATCCCATATTTGTTACTTTTGACGTATCAAAATTACTGATATCCAATATAGTCACATTTGTTAATTTCTTAAACATACCATTCATGTTTGTTACTTTTGATGTATTAAAGTTACTTACATCAAGACTAGTAAATAAAGAACAATTATAAAACATTTGTTCCATATCCGTTACATTAGAGGTATTAAAATTACTTACATTTAAAATAGTTAACTTACTTAATCCCTGAAACATACTTCCCATATTAGTAACTTTTGATGTATTAAAGTTACTTACATCAAGACTAGTTAGTAAACTACATTCGCTAAACATACTATTCATGTTTGTTACTTTTGATGTATTAAAATTGCTTACATCTAAAGATGTTAACTTACTTAAATTATCAAACATATAATTCATATCTGTTACATTAGATGTATTAAATTTGCTTACATCTAAAGATGTTAACTCACTTAAATTACTAAACATATAACTCATATTTGTTACATTAGATGTATTAAAATTACCTACAT
>SAMEA104315433__coassemble_476_pt1 | contig 18787 bp, 13 predicted proteins | sample SAMEA104315433__metabat2_high_PE_005 | metagenome-assembled genome bin SAMEA104315433 (sample SAMEA104315433) | gut metagenome | biome: Monkey gut; feature: monkey-associated habitat; material: faeces | place: China | collected 2013 | reverse complement strand
GAAGAGAAAAATTCCTCGAAGAATGTTGGAAATGGACTCATGAATATTCAAACAACATAAGAAGTCAATGGGCAAAGTTAGGCTTGTCAGTAGACTATAACAAAGAAGCATTTACCTTAGATGAAAATTTAACTAAAGCAGTAAAAACAGTATTTGTAAAATTATATAATGATGGCTTAATCTACAGAGGAGAAAGAATAATCAACTGGGATCCATCTGCAAAAACAGCATTATCAAATGAAGAAGTAATTTATAAAGATACACTTGGTGCATTTTATCATATCAAGTATTATATTGAAGGAACAAATGACTATTTAGAAGTTGCTACAACAAGACCAGAAACATTATTTGGAGACACCGCAGTAGCAGTAAATCCTAAAGACGAAAGATACAATCATCTTATTGGCAAAAACGTAATATTACCAATAGTTAATAAGTTAATACCAATTATAGGAGACGAACACGCAGATATGGAGTTTGGTACAGGTGTAGTTAAAATAACTCCAGCACATGACCCAAATGACTTTGAGGTAGGAAATAGACACAACCTAGAAAGAATAATAGTCATGAACGATGATGCAACAATGAATGAAAATGCTGTAAAATATCAAGGACAAGATAGATTTACATGTAGAGAAAACTTAGTTAAAGATTTAAAAGAACAAGACTTGCTAATAAGTATCGAAGAAATACACCATAACGTTGGTCACTCCGAAAGAACTGGAGTAATGGTTGAACCATATTTATCTAAGCAATGGTTCGTTAATATGGAAAAGTTATCTAAACAAGTACTAGAAAATCAAAAAGATAAAGATAAAAAAGTAAACTTTGTCCCTGAAAGATATGAAAAAATATTAAATCACTGGATGGAAGATTGCCACGACTGGTGTATATCTAGACAACTATGGTGGGGTCATAGAATTCCTGCATGGTATAAAGAAGATAAAGTATACGTAGGAATGGAAGCACCACAAGAAGATGGATGGGTACAAGATAATGACGTACTAGATACTTGGTTCTCGAGTGCTTTATGGCCTTTTGCAACATTAGGATGGCCAGATATTACCGAAGATTATAAAAGATATTTTCCAACAGATGTCTTAGTAACAGGATATGATATAATTTTCTTTTGGGTATCAAGAATGATATTTCAATCACTTGAATTTACTAAAGAAAGACCTTTCAAAGACTGCTTAATTCATGGACTTATTCGTGATAAAGAAGGAAGAAAAATGTCTAAAAGTCTAGGTAATGGAGTAGACCCTATGGACGTAATCGAAGAATACGGTTGTGACACACTAAGATACTACTTAACTACAAATACCTCTCCTGGTATGGACTTAAGATATGACACAGAAAAAGTATCATCAACATGGAATTTCATAAACAAAATATGGAACGCATCAAGATATGTTTTGCTAACTCTCGAAGATTTTAAACAAGAAGATTATACATTAGATAACTTACTTGACCAAGATAAATGGATACTAACAAAATTAAATAATACAATAAACGAAGTAACAAAATCTATGGAAAAATATGATTTCAATATCGTTGGAAATACATTATACAACTTTATATGGACAGATTTTTGTGACAAATATATAGAATTAAGTAAATTTAATCAAAATAACACAACAAAAAGTGTCCTACTAAAAGTATTAACAGCAATTATTAAGATGTTACATCCATTCATGCCATATGTTACCGAAGAAATCTATCAAATGTTACCATACAAAGATAGTGATTCAATAATGATAAGTAGTTATCCAAAGTATGAAAAAAATTATATTTTCACCAAAGAAGAAAAAGAAATAGATAAAATTCTTGAATTTATAACAATGTTTAGAACAAAAAAACTAGAATTAAACGTTGGTTCAAATTATGAAGTAATAAATAACATCAAAGATGAAAAAAATATTGATTTAATCTTATCTTCATTAAAAATAAAAGATAAACTTATTGAAAAAACTGATAAACACCAAGTAAAAGTTGAACTTGATAACCTATCTCTAGAAATAGTTTATGACAACACTAAAAACAAAGAAGAAGAAACACAAAAACTATTGCTTGAAAAAGAAAAACTAATTTCATCAATTGAAAGAAGAAAAAAACTATTATCAAATGAAAATTATGTAAATAAAGCACCAGAAAACATTGTAAACAAAGAAAAAGAAGATTTACAAAAAGAAGAAAAACAATTAGAACTAATAAATACCAAACTAGAAAACAATTAATTTGTATAAAAAGTTATCTAAAGTCATATCATATCGATATGACTTTAATTGTTTAATAATATAAAAAATTTTAAGTTTCCACCTATAAAAAAACAAAAAAATAATGTATAATACTATATAAGGATGTGATAACATGGAAAAAGTAATCTTAGTAGATGGTAATAATTTAATGTTTCGTAGTTATTATGCAACTGCATACACAGGAAGTTTAATGAAAAATAAACAAGGTTTTCCTACTAACGCACTATATGGATTTGTGAACATGATTAATAAAATAATTAATGAAGAACAACCTAAATATATGATGGTTGCATTTGATGTTGGAAAAACATTTAGACATGATAGTTACGAAGACTATAAAGGAGGAAGAATAGAAACTCCTGATGATTTGAAGCAACAATTTCCTCGTGCAAAAGAAATATTAAACGCAATGGGTGTAAAGTATTTAGAATGTCCTGGATATGAAGCAGATGACATAATAGGTACACTAGCAAAAATGATTGATGAAAATGATAATTACTGTGGAACAATAGTAAGTAGTGATAAGGATTTATTACAACTAATAAGTGATAACATAGATGTAAAATTATTAAAACAAAAAGATTATATAAGAATGAATAGGGATGTCTTCTATGAAACATATGGCATTGAACCAATAAAAATGATAGATTTAAAAGCCCTAATGGGTGATTCGTCAGATAATATACCAGGAGTAAAAGGAATTGGAGAAAAAACAGCGTTAAAACTACTTCAAGAACACGATTCACTAGAAAATATATATGCTAACATAAATGACATAAAAGGCTCTGCTCAAACTAAATTAATTGATGGCAAAACTTCAGCATTTATGAGTAAATCACTTGCAACAATTTATAAAGAAGTTCCATTAAATATAACATTTGATGATATAGTATATAATAAACCAAATACCGAAAAATTAATTGAAATATATAAAGAACTAGAGTTTTACACATTTATAAAAAAAGAACAAGATATCATTAATAAGAGACAAGATAAAAAAATAGAAACAAGAATAATAAGTGATATCTTGACACCAAAACTAAATAAAAAGACAGCAGTATACATAGAACTAGATAATGAAAACTACCATAACGCAAACATACTAGGAATATCATATTACAACGAAGATGACTATGGATTTATTCCGTATGATATTTTAAAAGACAACCTAAACATCTTTTTAACACAAGAAATACTAACATATGATGCAAAAAGACTTTATGTTACATTTCTAAAAAACAATCTAAAACTAGATAATATAAAATATGACCTAATGATTGCAGGATATTTATTAAACTACAACATTAAGGATGACATTGCATACATTGCAAACGATTTAGGATATGAATTAAATTTCTATGCCAAAAAAGAAGTGTTAGACCAAAATGAGTTAGCAAGAAGAAGCATCGAAAAATCAAAATTCATTTATGAAACAAAAGATAAAATAGAAAAAGAGATGCAAACTGAAGAAGTAATAGACTTATATAACAACATAGAGTTTCCGTTATTATTTGTACTTGCTAAAATGGAACACGAAGGTATAAGAATAGATAAAGAAGTACTAAATAATATGAAAGAAGAATTAAGTATCAAAGTAGAATTAATCACAAAAGATATCTATAATTATGCCGGTGAAGAATTTAATATATCATCTCCAAAACAATTAGGATTAATCTTATTCGAGAAATTACAATTACCAGGAGGCAAAAAAAATAAGAATGGTAACTACGTAACAGATGAACAAACCCTAAAAAAAATAGCAGATGGTTACCCTATCGTAGAAAAAATACTAGAATATAGAATGTTAACCAAATTGCTTGCAACCTATGTAGATGGTTTATTAGATCAAGTAGCTCCTGATAATAAAATACATACAATATATACCCAAACATTAACAAGAACAGGTCGTTTATCTTCAATAGAACCAAACCTACAAAATATTCCAATAAGAAATGAATATGGTAGAAAAATAAGAAAAGCCTTTGTTCCTGAAGATAATTCCCTAATATTATCATCTGATTATTCACAAATAGAACTAAGAATGTTTGCACATATGTCCAAAGTAAATGACCTAATCGAAGCATTCAATAACAATATGGATATTCATACTAAAACTGCTATGGACATTTTTAAAGTTCCAGAAGTAGGAGTAACAAAAGAAATGCGAAGACAAGCAAAAGCAGTAAACTTTGGTATAATATATGGAATAAGTAGTTATGGCTTAGCAGAAGATTTACATATAACTTCCAAAGAAGCAAAGAATTTTATTGATAAATACTTTGAAACATACCCAGGAATAAAAAACTATATGGATGAAGTAATTAAAAAAGCCCATGAACTTGGTTATGTAAAAACAATAATGAATAGAAAAAGAGTAATCGACGAATTAAATAATACAAACTATATGATAAGAAGTAGTGGAGAAAGAATGGCACTTAATACACCAATTCAAGGTAGTAGTGCGGACATACTAAAAAAATCTATGATAGAAATACAAAATGAATTAGAAAAAAGAAATCTAAGAAGTAAAATGCTACTTCAAGTACACGATGAATTAATATTTAATGTTTTAAACGATGAGTTAGATATAATAAAAAGTATAGTAAAAGAAATTATGGAAAACACATACAAACTATCAGTACCACTAGTCGTAGATATAGAGTATGGTAAAAACTGGTATGAAGCAAAATAGAAAGTGGTGATTATATGCCAGAACTACCCGAAGTAGAAACAGTAAGAAAAACATTAAAACCAAAACTAATTGGTAAAATAATAACAGGTGTAGATATTTATTATGACAATATGATAGACTATCCAACCCCCAAAGAATTTAAAGAAAGAATAATTAATCAAAAAATAAATGACATTAATAGATATGGTAAATGGTTAATATTTGTACTAGATAATTACTATCTTTTATCACATTTAAGAATGGAAGGAAAATACTTTTTCAAAACTAAAAAAGATAAACTATCACCTCATGAACATATAGTATTTACCCTAGATAACAATGAAGAATTAAGATACCATGATGTAAGAAAATTTGGAAAAATGTTATTAATAGAAAAAGACAAATTATACGAAGTTGGCCCACTAAAAGATTTAGGATATGAACCGTGGAGTGAAAATTTAAATGTACCTTACTTAAAAGAAAAATATAAAAACAAAAAGTTACCAATAAAATCAGTTTTACTAGACCAATCAATAATCACAGGAATAGGAAATATATATGCTGATGAAATATTATTTCTATCAAAAATTAACCCCTTAAAAAAAGCATACTTACTTGATAATGAAGATTTAGATAACATAATAGAAAATACTAAAAAAGTATTATCAAGTGCTATAGAAAAAGGAGGTTCCACAATAAGAAGTTATACATCAGTAAATGGTGTTCATGGTTTATTTCAACAAGAACTATTAGTACACACCAAAGAAAATGAACCATGCAAAAAATGTGGAACAAAAATAATAAAAATAAAAGTAAATGGTCGTGGGACATATTATTGTCCTAATTGCCAAAAGTAGTTTACACCTTTACACATTTTAACGTTGCCAAATAGGTAACATTAACCATAATATGTCATACTTAAATTGACATATTATTTTTTATGTGATAAGTTAAAGAAAAGGAAGGTTATTCATATGGATAATAAAGAAATTTTTAGATTAGTATTAATAAATTTAATGAACGCGGGATTACTAAACAGGTTTTTAAATATAGTATTTAATTATAATTTAACTGAAAATGAATACATATATGCACAATATAAAATAGTAAATAAAGAATTAATATTAGATATATTTGATAGTAGTAAAAACAAAAGATTCGATGTATATATATTTAAAGAAAATGGCATGTTATCTCCAGTAGAAACATCAAAAGATAATGTCTCCTCAATTAATTATGTTGATATAGAAACTTGCTACAATGCATTTATAAAAGGTAATAAACTAACAAACATAATAAGATTAGGAGCATCCTTAAAAGTAAAAAATATACAAGAATTTGATAAATTAATTGGTGGAGTATTTCCTGAAGAAATAAACGAACTAATATATGACACAATAAAAAAAGAATCTAGTTCTTAATAATTGGTTTATGCCTAAATTCTTCCATAATAAGTTTATTATCTGCGATTAAAGAATATATATAATTAACTTTATACTCTAAATCTAATAGTGTACTTACATTCTTTCTATAACTTGTAATTACTCTACAATCAATATCTTTTTTTATAGTATTTAAATATCTCTGCCCACTGTTAGTAAATCCTAATACTCTTACATAATCTATTTCATAACTTCTAACATCTTTCTTTTTTAGTCCACAAAGTATATGAATAAGCATTCTATTTACCTTATTATAAGTATATCTTTTAGTCTTAATAAGACTAACTAGTTCATTCCAACTTGAAGCATAATTAATAACATTTAGTATTCTATTTTCTATACCCTCATCAACATCCAAAAACTCACTTAAATTATCTATATTATTTATAACTTGATATTTTAACATAGCAAAATAGTTATTATTACTAAAGTTTTTATACAATAAATTAGTATTATAAATAGGTAAGTATTTGCTAACATCTTTATTATCTAACAAATACTCTCTAATCAAAGAAGCAGGAATAATATTATTACTAACATCCTTTGAGTGATAATCATTAGTCCTTTTAATATTGATTACTTCAATCTCTTTATTAATTTTATATATTTGTTTTATATATGATAAAGCAAGCAAATCATTAGGAGTGTCAATTTTATATCCTAATATTTCATTAATTGCTAAACTCATGCTAGTAGGATAATTTAAACCCTTATTCAAATAACTTTTTACAAGTCCATCATAATCATTATTATAAAGTTGTAACATTGCAATTTCCTTAAGTACATCAATATTATCACTGTCTGTTCCAAAAACAAGCGTATCTATACCAAGTTTATTAAGTATTGAAATTGCACCATATGCAAAATTATCCGCAGATTGTGTTGCATATAAAAAAGGAAGTTCTATCACAATATCAACACCATTATCAAGAATAACGTTAGTTTTATTCCATTTGTTAATTACAGATACTTCCCCTCTTTGAGTAAAAGAAGAAGATACAATTGCTACAATAATAGAATCTTCATACATTTCCTTTATTTTTCTAATTTGGTATAAATGCCCCAAATGAAAAGGGTTATATTCTGCAATAATTCCAATCACTTTCATAGCATATTCTCCTCCAAACTATCAATATTATAATACAAAAAAAAGAATATAACAATGATAATTTGACAAAATAAATACATCATGTGTAAAGTCGCATATATTTCTTGAATATAATAATAACTTATAGTATAATAAAGGCATAAATTAATATTATTTAATTTTCGGAGGTAAATATGAAAAAAAAGATTAGTATTATAGTACCATCATACAATGAAGAAGAAGCAATACCTTTATTTTACAAAGAAATAGATAAAGTAAGTAAAGATATGTCTGTAGACTTTGAATTCATCTTTGTAAACGACGGTTCAAAAGATAAAACAATCGAAATAGTAAAAGAATTATCTAAAAAAGACAAAAGAGTAAAATATATACACTTTTCAAGAAATTTTGGTAAAGAAGCTGCAATGATGGCGGGATTAGAATATTCAAGTGGAGATTATGTTGCGATAATGGATGCTGACTTACAAGACCCACCTGCACTACTTCCAGAGATGTTAAGATTAATAAATGAAGAAGGTTATGACTGCGTAGGAACAAGAAGAGTAACAAGAAAAGGAGAACCACCAATAAGAAGTTTCTTTGCAAGAATGTTTTATAAAATAATAAACAAAATGTCTAAAACAGAAATGGTTGATGGCGCAAGAGACTATCGACTTATGACAAGACAAATGGTTAATTCCATATTAGAATTAAAAGAATACAATAGATATTCAAAAGGCCTATTCTCTTTCGTAGGATATAATACAAAGTGGTTAGAATATGAAAATATAGAAAGAGTTGCAGGAGAAACAAAATGGTCATTTTGGAAATTATTTAAATACGCCATCGAAGGAATTGTAGCATTTTCAACAATGCCTTTAACAATTGCAGCATTCATTGGAATATTATTTTGCTTAATATCATTTGTAATGATTATTGTAATTATTGCAAAAACCCTTATTTTTGGAGATTCAACTTCAGGATGGCCTAGCTTAGTATGTATAATTTTCTTCGTAAGTGGAATTCAATTATTCTGCCTTGGAATAATGGGCGAATATCTATCAAAAACGTATCTTGAGACAAAAAAAAGACCTATATATATAGTGAAAGAAACGAATGTAGATAAATAATGAAAAAAATTAAAGAATTACTAAAAAAATACGAAGAAATAATAAGATATCTAATCATTGGAGTATTAACAACAGTAGTAAGTCTATTAACTTATTACCTATTATCATACACAGTACTAGACCCTAAAGTAACATTACAATTACAAATAACAAATATAATATCTTGGATAGCATCTGTAACTTTTGCATATTTCACTAATAGAAAGTATGTATTTAAAGTACAAGAACAAAAGAATCTAAAAGAAGCATCTAAATTTTATGTATCAAGACTTACAACATTAGTTTTAGATATGTTACTAATGCAAATATTTGTAATTAAATTAAAATTCAATGATAAGATTATAAAATTAATAGTACAGGTAATAATAATAGTATTAAACTACGTATTAAGCAAATTTCTTGTCTTTAAAAGCAAGGTGAAAAATAATGAATAAAATTAATAAAGAAAAAAGAAACTATCTAATATTATTTTTAAGTGTAATTTTGATAGTTTTTCTAACCACTAGATTTCAATATAAGTTTGGCTCAAACACAGACTGGATAAATCAACATACAGTTATACCTGAATATTTTAGAAATCTATTTTATGATACAGGTAAACTACTTCCCAATCTAGCACTTAGTTATGGTGGTGGACAAAATATATTTAACCTTTCATACTATGGTCTATTAAGTCCGCTTATACTTCCTTCATATCTACTTCCTTTTGTAAGTATGGAAAAGTATATGGTAGTAACAAATATTATGAACCTGGTTATAACAGCAATACTATTCTATAAATGGTTAAAAAATCATAAGTATAACGATACAGTATGCCTAATAACATCATTGCTATTTATATTAGCACCACCATTAATATTCCATATGCATAGACACATAATGTTTGTAAATTATATGCCGTTTTTAGTAATGTCCTTAATGGGAGTAGATAAATTAATCGAAAAAAATGATAGACCACTACTTATATTAAGTATATTTTTAATGATAATGACAAGTTATTATTACAGTGTATGTGGAATAATTGTAGTATCATTATATTACTTATATAGATATATTGATAGCAAAGATAAAGTTAATTTTAAAGACTTGATATTAGATGGATTAAAATATGTATTTTATGTATTTATTGCAGTATTCATGTCCGGAATTTTACTTCTACCAACAGCATACACTCTTACAAGTGGTAGAAACGAAGCAGTATCGCAAATAAGTTTACTAAAACTATTTACACCATACTTAAAAATATATAAACTATTTTGTGGTACATATTCTATTGGAATATCAATGATTGGCTTTGTAGCATTATTATATTTATTCTATACTAAGAAAAAAAGTAATATTGTTCTTGCAACATCTTCTAGCGTTGTCATTGGATTACCTCTATTTATGTATATATTAAACGGAGGATTATATCTAAGAGAAAAATGCTTTATTCCATTTATACCTCTTTTTGCATATATCATTGCAATATTTATAGATAACCTATTAAAAGACAAAGTAGATACTAAAAAATTCGCTATATTTGTATCATTAATTTCTATACCAATGTACTACTATAATCAAAGACAACTATGCTATGTGTACTTATTAGGATTAATAATAATTTTAGCATTATATAAAAAGAAAAAGTATATGAAAAATATATTTATTTCCCTAATACTTTTAGTAGCATTTATTACCACTGGATATGAAGCAGTAAAAGAACAACTTGAAGACGAAGCAGTTAGTAACACAATGTATAACGAAATATTTAGTGATAATATTGAAAACGAAATAAAGAAGACATTAAATAACGATTCATCATTTTATAGGTCAAATAATTTAATATATCCAACAAAAACAGTAAATAAAATATATAACAACAATTATTACACAACAACAATATATTCTTCAACATACAATTATAATTATTTAGACTTTGTAAGACATACATATAAAACAAGTATGTTAGAATATAATTACTTCCTTGTACCAGCATCCAATAATATATTATTTAATTCACTAATGGGAGTTAAATATTCATTTTCAAATTATGATTTAGGTATGGGTTACACAAAAATAGACGATAATACATATATAAATAACTTAGTATTACCAATCATCTATGAATCAAACAACATAATAAACGAAAAAGAATTTGCAAATTATGACTATCCATATCAAACAGAATTATTATTAAAAAATGTAGTAACAAAAAGTTCTACAAAAAACAAAAAAGACTCCACAATAACAAAAGAAGATATCGACTATGTATTATTAGAAAATGATGGAGTAGAAATAGAAAATACTGATAATTCCTATACTCTAACAGTAAAAGATAAAGGCTATTTAAAAATAAAATTAACTAATGCTCTAAAAAACAAATTTCTATTTATAAACTTATATGGATTACAAGAAAACAGTTGTAAAACTGGAGACAATATAAGTATAAAAATAAATAATGTAGAAAATATATTAACATGTAAAACATGGGGATATGACAATAAAAACAATGATTTTAAGTATGTAATATCAAATAATAACATTGAATATCTAGATATAGAACTAAACAAAGGAACATTTAACATTGATAAAATAGAAACATATACTTTAGATTATAATGATATCAAAGATATAAATGAAAATATAAACGGAATAGAAATTACAAGTATAGAAAATGATTCTATAAAAGGCACAATAAATATCAAAAATAATGATTCATATTTAGTAACATCAATACCTTACGATAAAGGATATAAAGTACTAATTGACAATAAACTAACTTCACACGAAGAAGTAAACGAAGGTTTTATTGGTTTACCAATTACTAAAGGAGAACACAAAATAGAAATAAAATACACATCTCCATACTTGAATATTGGAAAAATATTATCAATTATAGGTACAATATCATTTGTAGTAATACTTATAATAGACATAAAGAAAAAGAAATCTATAACAAATTAATGCTATAGATTTTCTTTATATCCTATCTTTACTATTCAAATATTTAAAATAATTATATTTAAGTGTTAAATCATTTTTCTTTATCATATAACTTATATATTCATTCTTCTTTTCTAATATATCACTATCAATATATTTATTGTTAGTAACCACACCACCATCAACATATACATTTCCATCATACCATGAATAATCGCTAAAGAACACATATCCATCATAGCTTGGACTAAGTGCATCACTTCCTATATAATAATTAGAATTATATTTAATGCCAAACAAATTAAGCGTAGTAGGAAGTATATTAAGTTGTGATGTAACTGAATTAACATCAACTCTACTAGTATTATTACTCCAAATAAAGAAAGATGTATGATTAATTAAATTATTACTTGTATCCTTATATTTATCTAAAATAGTAGAATCATTAAGAGTATATAAATAATGGTCAGTAAAACAAATAATTACTGTATCATCAATAACATCTTTTTCCTCAAGTAAATCAAGTAATAAACTAACCATATAATCAGTTTCTTTTGCTTGTCTTCTTGCACATTCTTCTTCATCTAAGGTAGGAATAGTATAGTTTTTGTTTTTTATATCTTCATCATCAAGATCCTTTGTAACATCCTCATAAACTAAAGCCTTGCAAACTCCTTTCTCAGTAGAAAACGGTGTATGATTTGAATAAGTAATAATATAATCAAGAAATTTATTTTCTGCATTTACAATAAGTTTATTAAAATTTTCATTTAAAATAAGTTCTCTATCTAATTCATAAGAATTGTCTTTATAAGTCCCTAAATCCTTAAGTCCATAATAATTATCATATCCCCAATTCTTATAATTAGTACCCCTTGAATAAAATTCACTAGTATTCATATGAAAAGCATTTATACTATAACCTTCATTTTTAAATAGTTTGGCAAGTGTGTAGTCAAAAGTATTTTTATTAAAAGTGTAAGCGTTTTGTGTATAAGATATAGGAGTTAAAAATCCAGTATTTACTGCAAACTCAGAGTTAAATGTAGACCCACCACCATTGTAATATGAATAATGATTATTAAACACAATAGAATTATTTAACATACCATACAAAGTTGGAGTATCATTCTCATTTAAAAGCCAATTATCAATTCCCTCAAGTTGTAAAAATATAACATTCTTATTCTTAAATATCGATGTATAATAATTACTATTATCTTTTTCTTCTTCATTATATACCAAATCCAAAAATTCTTTTTCTTCATTATTATCACTTTTCTTTGCCCTGAAATATGTTACATAGAAGTTTCTAAAAGTATACTCATATATTCCTGCAATAGACATACTCTTATTATTATCATTAAATGACATATAAATATTTCTAGGATTATTCCAAGTATTCCAACTAAGATTTGAATTTGCTTTTCCTAATAAACAAGGAATTATAACTTGTAACAATATAAATATAAATAAACATCTAAATCTAATCAGCTTATTGTTTTCTTTACCATAAGGCATATATTTTATAACAAAAAAAGTATAAATTAATACAAAAACAGTAACAATATATATAATCTTATTTGCATTAACAAGTGCATCAATCATATAACTACTACCTTCACTTGCCATCTCTATCAAACAAAAATCAAAAAAAGTATTAGTAACAGAATAATATACATTGTTAACCAAGAAAATCGCAAGTGAAAGAGCAATCAAACAAGAATATATAATTTTTCTCTTTTTCTTGCAAAAAGAAAGACAAATTCCAAGCATCAAGATAATCCATGATAACGTAAATAAGTTAGGAATAGGATTATATACCTTAAAGAAATTTATTTTTCTTCCAAGTACCCTTGTAACTACATCTAACAACGTAAAGGGAAAAGCAAGTAATATCAAGTATATGTTGCGTTTTACTAATACTTTATCTTTTAAAAAATCACAAAATTTAATAACATATTTCTCAAAGTTTTTTACTACATTTTTCATATTTAACCACAAAAACATTATATCAAAAAAAATATTTAAAGTAAATAAAAAACAAAGAAGTATTTAACTAGACAACCTATAATTAAAGTGATATAATTATAAATGAGGTAAATATTATGAGGTTAAAGAAATATTTAAGTAATAACGTATTAGTAATTTATTTTATAATATCATCACTTATTAACTCCACATTGGTAAGAATAAGTATGTTAGATAGTTCACTTGGTATAAAACCTTTTTTGATAGATTTAGGAGTAATAACATTTATTTCTTCTTTTTCATACATAATAAAGGAAAAAAACAGATTTAAATATTTTGTTGGATGGTCAATATTCTTTATTGCCACATGTATAGTAAACGCTCATTACTATGGTTATTATAGTTCCTTTGTATCGATAAGTTTACTTGCCACATCAACATGGATAACAGACGCAAGTGAGGTAGTATTTGAAGATGTCTTACATATACAATATTTTGTTTATTTATGGCAATTATTTGGCTTAATTCTAACTAACTACATACTAAGAAAACATAAAAATAAGAATAACAATGAAATTAAAGATAAGGTAATGTTTAAAAAAACACTAGTAGCCTCAATTATCACTTTAATAATACCTTGTATATTCATAACAGGTTCAGAGTGGAACAGACTTAGAAATCTTTGGAACAGAGAAACAGTTGTAAGAACGTTTGGAATATATGTATATCAATTTGATGACTTATTCCAAAGTTTAAAACCTCAAATAAATAATTTGTTTGGACATGATAATGCTTACAGGAAAGTAAAAGATTATTACGAAGAAAATAAATATACCAAAATAGAAAACAAATACACAAATATTTTTGAAGGAAAAAACGTAATAGTAATTCATGCCGAAAGTATACAATCAATTGCAATAGATAAAAGTTTTAATGGAAAAGAAGTTACCCCAAACTTAAATAAATTAACAAAAGAAAGTATATATTTTAGTAATTTCTATTCTCAAGTAGGAGTAGGAACAAGTAGTGATGCAGAATTTACTTTCTCCACTTCATTAATGCCTTCAACAAATGGAACAGTTTTTGTTAATTATTTTGATAGAGAATATGTAACAATACAAAAATTAATGAAAGAAAAAGGCTACTATGTTGCGAGTATGCATGCGAATAATGGAGATTTTTGGAATAGAAAAGTAATGCATCAAAATATGGGGTACGATAAATTTTATGACAAAACATATTATGAAATAGATGAAACAATAGGGATGGGGTTATCAGATAAGTCATTCTTTAACCAATCAATCCCTTATATAAAAGATATAGCAAATAATAACAAAAACTATTATATAACAATGATAATGTTATCAAATCACACGCCTTTTAGTGACCCAAATGTGCCAAAAGAAATAGACACAACAAAAACTTATGACGTTGAAAATAGAGAAATAAGAGCAAATCCAATCGAGGGAACAATGCTTGAAAATTATTTTAATTCAGTTCATTATGCAGATTCCGCAATTGGAGAGTTTATTGAATCTTTAGATAAAGAAGGATTATTAGAAAATACAGTTTTAGTAATATATGGAGATCATGATGCAAGAATAGATAAAGATGATTATGACTTATATTACAATTATAATCCTTTAACAAAAAGCCTTTATGATAAAGAAGACCAAAATTATGTAGAATATAATAAATATGATTATTTTTTAGATAAAAAAGTACCATTCATTATATGGACAAAAGAAAAAGAGTATGTACAAAAGGTAACAACACCAACTGGTATGATTGACGTTTTACCAACATTAGGTAATATGTTAAACATACATAGTAATTATCAATTAGGACATGACATTTTCAGTATTAAAAACAATGATAATCTAATCGTGTTCACAGATGGTTCATATATAACAAAAGACATATATTATGTTGCACAAAAGAATATGATATATCCAATAAGTGGCGAAGCTGTCGAGGAAAACAAGGTAAAAGAAGACAGTGAAAAAGCAGATCAAATAATAGACATATCAAACGACATAATAAATTACAATTTAATTAAAGAAATAAGGGAAAAAGCAACGTGATTTTGCATATAAAATAATCAAAAAATAGTACTTTTGTTGTAATTTTGATAATTTGAAAATAATTATTTACAAATGAAGTTAGTTGGTGTTAAAATAAATCATAAAAGGAGAGATAAATTATGTTAAGATTCATCACGTGTGATGATAATACAGAAGCATTAGACAGGACAGTTCATGCCATTAATAAAATAATGATGCCATATGATTTTGAATACAAAATTCAAAAGTTTATGAAGTATGATAACGATTTAAAAGAAGTAATAGAATCAAATAACGATCAAAAAGTTTACATCCTAGATGTAGAGATGTCAAAAGTATCAGGACTAGAAATTGCAAGCGAAATAAGAGAAACAGGAGATTGGGATAGTATGATAATTTTTGTAAGTGCTCATCCAGAATGCAAAGATGATATATTCTTCTCAAGACTGATGGCACTAGACTTTATATCCAAATTCTTTAATTATGATAAAAGACTAGAAGAAAGTTTAAGCAAAGTATTAGAAATATACGGGAAGAAGGCCACACTAACTTTTACATATGATTATACGACTTATAGAATTCCTGAAAATAAAATATTATACATAGAAAAAGTAACCCGCGAAAGAAAATGTATAATAGTAACAGAAAATGGAAAAAAATATGAAGTAACTGCAACATTAAAACAAATAGAAGATAAATTAAATGACAAATTTTATAAATGCCATAAAGCATGTATAGTAAACACTGAGAAAATATCACAAGTTGACTATATAGCAAACAAAATAATATTTACAAATAAAACAGAGATAGATTTATTATCACATAGATGCAAAAGAGGCTTGAGAGAATATGTCACAGATTTTTATTAAAAATATATTAAGATCAATAATAATGATGGCCTCGTCAATTATGTTCGGAATAATACTATTGGATAAAAATTTGAAAAAAGAATTAACTTTAAAAAAGATGGCGTTTGTAATAATTGAAACTATTTTATATAGTTTAATAATTACATATATTGAAGGAACATTAAAAACAATACTTTTAGGAACACTATATATTGCTCTTTTTAAAAATTTATTTTCATCACCAATTTCAAATTCGATAATTTTAGCAATTTTAAACATTGTAATTATGATTATTCCTGACACGTTGTGCATATTATTTTTTTTAGGAGTTTTAAAAGTAGATTCAACAGTTTGTTACAAGGTATATGGTGGTTCTGTTTGGGCATCACTAGTAGTAGCAATTGTCTTTGTTGCAATAACATTTGTATTTAAACGTTGGTTAAGAAAAGCCGCCAAAATTAAACTAAGCAATAATGTAGAAATACTAATTTATTCAATTTTGACGTTAATAAGTGTAGTAATAATTTTCTATAATGCATATAACAACATCGAAGTAATAAGTAGAAACTTATTTGTAAGTTCTGCAATAATGGTAGTGTTTACATTAATTTTATATAAGTTAGTAAGACAAAAAGTTGAAAACATCAGTCTAATTGATAAATATGACAAATTATTAGAATTTATTAAGAAGTACGAAAGAGAAATTGATATTGAAAAGATGCTAAGACATGAAACAAAGAATCAACTAATTACTATAAGAGATAAAATCCTTAATAATGATACATACAAAATTGAAGGATATATTAATAGTATAATTGTAGAGCATGTTGCATTCAATGAAGAAAAATATAGTAAGTTTCAATTTTTACCAGCAAATGGTATAAAAGGATTATTTTATTACAAATCAATGGAAGCAGAAGCCAAAGGATTAAAACTGAGTATAAACGTTTCAAAAGCAGTTGAAAAATCTAACTTATCAAAACTATCCATTGATGAATTTAAACAATTAGGAAGATTGATAGGAATATATTTAGATAATGCAATAGATGCAAGTAAGAAAACAAAGAATAAGCAAATGGGTATAGAGATATACATGAGAGGCAAAGATGTTGAATTTATAATATCAAATTCATTTGAAGGAGAACTTGATTTAGAGAGTATTGGAACTAAGAAGTATACAACAAAAGGAAAAGGACATGGATATGGACTAATGCTTGCAAAAAAGATATTAAATAGTTATAGTTGCTTTGAGGCAACAAGAACAGTTATAGGTGGAATATATAGTCAATCTTTGATGGTAAAAATGAAGAAAATAAATAACAAGAAAGAGTATTTAAAATTAACAGATTAACCAAAATGAAATTTAATTCAAAACTGAGTTAAATTTTTTATTAAAATATTTGCTCAATATGGTGTCAATATCAAAAATAAAAAAAATTAAAAAACTAAAATGTGTGTCAAATTTTAGTTTTTTTGAATAAGTAATAAAAGTATTGTAAGTAAAAATTTTATTTTTCGATTAAAGCTTTAGGCATTTTTGGTTCATCTATAATAAGAAGTGCACAGCCTTGAGTTCCTATAGTAGCAGCAAATGAACCTATTAGTGATAATAAACTTGCAAACATGTATTTTTCCTCCTTTTTTCAAAAATTATGTTTAAAAATATTTAAACCGAACTGAATTTGTATCTTTTATAATTGCAATATGGCAAATTAAGAGTTTTATAACTAAGTGGTAAAATCATGATAGTTGCCTCAATTAACCCAACAAGTAAGTAGTTTGATATAATGTCATTATTGTATTTAATAATTAATATTGTATAAATTAATGAAGATATTATAGATATAATTTTACATCTAATTCGTTTTTTTCTATTAATTAAAGGCCTTTTCTCAGTATCTGCAGGAGCATATAAAGAAATAAGTATAATAGACAAAAGAGAAAGAATAACTTTGATTATAAGTGGTATATAAATATAGTCACATACATATACACCTCCAACAAAAAGCGTAAGAGACATTATTAAACATTGATAACTCTTATTCGCATGTAACCCAAAGGCGGAAAATCTAATAATATTATAAAATAGTAACAGCATTAAGATTTTCGTAATCTTACCAAGTATCAAACCTAGTCCAAAAATGACAACTAATTTTGTAAAAGTAAGATATAAACCTTCAAGTCCATACATAATTACTCCGATTTTTTCATCATCGTAATAAGGGTACTTATCCCTGAGTTTATCTTCGAAGTACATCAATATTTTTTTCTTCAATTTCCTTCACCAGTATTATGATACAATATTTATAAGAGGTTATTTATGAAAAAGAGTATTTATAAGATAATTTTAATATTTTTTTGAAAGATTATCAAACTGAAAACTTATCACTTT
>SAMEA104315433__coassemble_442_pt1 | contig 19799 bp, 20 predicted proteins | sample SAMEA104315433__metabat2_high_PE_005 | metagenome-assembled genome bin SAMEA104315433 (sample SAMEA104315433) | gut metagenome | biome: Monkey gut; feature: monkey-associated habitat; material: faeces | place: China | collected 2013 | reverse complement strand
GGGCGTAGGAAAATTGAAGAGAGCTATCCTTAGTACGAGAGGACCGGGATGGACACACCGCTGGTGTATCTGTTGTTTCGCCAGAAGCAGTGCAGAGTAGCTATGTGTGGAAGGGATAAACGCTGAAAGCATCTAAGCGTGAAGCCCCCTTTGAGATGAGTTTTCCCATGCTATAAGTATGTAAAATCCCATGAAGACTACATGGTTGATAGGCTAGAAGTGGAAGTGTAGCGATACATTGAGCGGACTAGTACTAATAGATTGAGGATTTAACCACAAAGAATAATTTGATGACACATTATCTTAGTTTTGAGAGATCTAATATAAAATAAAAAAAGAAATAATTTTACTGGTGATAATAGCGAAGTGGTCCACCTGTTCCCATACCGAACACAGAAGTTAAGCACTTGAACGCCGACGATAGTGAGTTTTGCTAAAATAGGTCGTTGCCAGTAATTTTTTTTATATTTTTTTATAGGATAGAACAATAAAAATAAAGTAAAATTGTTGAAATTCCATACAAAAAAGTTATAATATTTTTATGATATATTATTAATGAAATATTTTACTTTGTAGTATTTAATTCATATTAAGTTGTATTTTATAAAAAAATATAAGAAAGGAAGTAATTTTATGACAGTAGCAGTATATACTTTAGGATGTAAAGTAAATCTTTACGAAAGTGAACTAATAATATCACTATTAAAGGAAAATAACTATACCTTAGTAGATTTTAATGAGAAAGCAGACATATATATAATTAATACTTGTTCTGTAACTAATGAAAGTGATAGAAAAGATAGAAAAATAATAAATGAAGCAAGAAGAAAAAATAAAGAAGCAATAATTGTAGTAACAGGTTGTTACTCTCAAATTAATCCTGAATCAATCGATGCAGATATAGTACTAGGAAACAAAGATAAATCAAAAATAATTGATTTACTTGATGATTATATAAAAAACAAGAAACAAATTAAACAAATATATGACCTTACAAAAGTAGAATTTGAAAAAATGAATATAAATAAGTTTGAAAATCACACAAGAGCATTTGTTAAAGTACAAGATGGATGCAACGCTTTTTGTAGTTATTGCATAATTCCATATGCCAGAGGAAGAATAAGAAGTAAAGATCTTAATGAAACCATCGAGGAAGTAACTAATTTAGTAAATAATGGCTACAAAGAAATAGTTTTAACAGGCATCCATACAGGAAGATACGGAATAGATAAAAATACAAATCTCTATGAACTACTAAAAAAACTAGTACAAATACCAAAAATTTTTAGAATTAGGTTATCATCAATTGAAATAAATGAAATCACTGATGAAATAATCGAATTAATTAAAACAAACGACATAATGGCTAAGCATCTTCATACCACTTCAATCAGGAAGTGATAAAATACTTACTCTTATGAACAGAAAATATGATATAGATTATTTCGTAAAGAAAATAGAAACAATAAGAAAAGAAATCCCTGACATTTCAATAACAACAGATTTAATCGTAGGATTTCCAAATGAAACTGAAGAAGATTTTAAAGACACAATAAAATTACTTAACGAAATTAAGTTTACAAAAATTCACACATTCCCATACTCAAAAAGAAAAAATACTAAAGCAGCATCCATGCCAAATCAAATAGATGGCATGACTAAAAAGAAAAGAGTTCATGAAGTTTTAGACATCTCTAATAAATACGAACTTGAATTTTATAAATCTAAACTAAATAAAGAGTATGAAGTAGTAAAAGAAGATAGAAAAAATGGTGAGTGTATTGGTTACACTTCAAACTATATTCCTGTAATATTAGAAAAAAATACTGTGAGTGATATAGCAAAAATAAAAATCACAGAAGTAAATTCAATCACAAAAGTATACGGAAAAAGTAGTTAAATAAAAAATAAACTAACTATGTCACAATATAAACTAAATAATAAAACAATTAATTACATTATAATATAAAAAGAAAAGTGTTAAATAATAATAACACCTAACTTAACTTTAAAAACTTGTACCGCGAAAATAAAAAGTCCTCCAAAGAAAAGACTTATTCTAACTACCGACTATTCTATCACATTAAAAATAAAAAGTAAACAAAAAAAACAAGAAAAATTATGAAAAAAACAATTACCAAAAATTACCATAAAAAAAATAACAAAATATAATAAAAACCCCTTGATATCTACAAAAAATATGTTAGAATAAATATCAAGAAAAAAGAGCACAAACTCTTTTAAAACAAATTAATAATGGTAAACTTGTGTTTAAACGCAAGAACTTATAACTAACAAAAGATTACTGAGAAAATGCAAAAACAAAATACAATTATAAAATTAACATTATGGAGGTAACAAAAATGGTTGAAACAAATTTACAAGTAATATTTCTAAAAGAACAAATATTATTACCATACAACGAATTAAAAATAGAATTTGTAACAGAACATGACAAACAAGTTTTGGCAAACTCAACCATGTACCATGACTCAAACATACTATTAATAAACCTAGAAGACCCTCTAGAAGTAAATCCAAGTATAAGGCAGTTACCATCCGTAGGAGTATTAGGAAAAATTAAAACAAGAATAGAATTACCTAACGGAAAAATAAGAGTAGTATTACAAGGCTTATCAAGAGTAGAAGTCATAAACTATATTGAAACAGAAAGTGATATTCTAGAAGCATTTGTAATACCAACCAAAGAATATGATTATGACGAAAACGAAGCAAATGCTCTAAAAAGAATACTATTTAGAAACCTAGACACCTATATAGGACTATCAAGTTATATGAGCAACAACGTAATAGGAAGAATCGAAGGCATAAATAGCATAGGAAGAATAACAGACATTATTGTAAACGAACTTGATATACCATACACAGAAAAAATAAAATACATAAAACAAGTAAATCCAATATCAAGATTAAGAGCGTTAATAGAAAATCTAAATAAAGAAATAGAAACAATAAAACTAGAAAATGCCATCGAAGACGAACTAAAAGTAAGATTAGAAAAAGGACAAAAAGAATACATTCTAAAAGAAAAATTAAAACTTATTAAAGAAGAACTAAAAGAAGTTGACCTAAAAGATGAAGATATCTTAAAACTAAAAGAAAAAATAAATGAAATGGTGATTCCAAACAAGATAAGAAAACGTCTTGAAGAAGAAATAAAACGTTATGAACTAACACCACCATCAAGTCCAGAACTTACAGTAGTAAGAAACTATATTGATTGGTTAATAAACCTACCATGGTACAAAAATACTAAAGATAACTATAAATTAGATAAAATAAGTGAAATACTAAATAACTCACATTATGGATTAGACAAAGTAAAATCAAGAATACTAGAGTACATCGCAGTATCTAAAAATACCAAAAACAAACTTAGTTCAATAATCTGTTTCGTAGGTCCTCCAGGAGTAGGTAAAACATCTCTTGCTAAATCAATCGCCAAAGCACTAAATAAAAAATTCGTAAAAATAAGCGTTGGAGGCATCAATGACGAAGCAGAAATCGTAGGACACAGAAGAACATATATAGGAAGTAGTCCTGGAAAAATAATTCAGGCAATGAAAAAAGCAGGTACAAACAATCCAGTATTTCTAATCGATGAAATAGATAAAATGTCTAAAAGTTATAAAAGTGACCCAACTGCCTGCCTACTAGACATCCTTGACAAAGAACAAAATAATATGTTTGTAGACAACTATATCGAAGAAGAATATGATCTTTCAAACGTTATGTTTATCTTGACTGCAAATAACGTAAATGATATTCCTGAAGCCCTAAGAGACCGTCTAGAAATAATAAACCTATCTAGTTACACAATTTTAGAAAAAATAAATATTGCCAAAAACTACCTAATACCATTATTACTTGAAGAATATAATCTTGATAACGTTGAAATAACAGATTCAGCACTTAAAAAGATAATTCTAAACTACACCAAAGAAGCGGGAGCAAGAGAACTAAATAGACTAATATCTAGCATTCTAAGAAAAGTAGTATTAGAAAACTTAGCAACAGTGAAGAAAAGACACGAAATAACACCAAATCAAGTAAGCAAATATCTAGGAGTAGAAAAATATACAAGCAATATAAATGATACAGTAAAAACTCCTGGAGTAGTAAATGCCCTTGCGTACACTTCTTATGGTGGCGAAGTTCTAAGAGTAAGTAGCGTTATATATAAAGGTGAAAATATCTTAAACATCACCGGTTCCGTTGGAGACACAATGAAAGAAAGTGCCACAGTAGCGTTATCATACATTAAAAGTAACTACCTAAGATTCAAAATAAATTATGACTTATTTGATAACACAATCCATATGCACTTTGAAAATACCCAAACTCCAAAAGATGGACCAAGCGCTGGTGTAACAATAATAACTTCAATTATCAGCATGCTTTCTAAAAAAATCGTGCCTAACAACATCAGCATGACCGGCGAAGTAACACTAAACGGAAAACTATTGCCAATTGGTGGTATAAAAGAAAAACTAATTGCCGCATACACTAGTGGAATCACAAAAGTTTATATCCCTCTTGCAAACACCAAAGACCTTGAGGAAATCGACAAGGAAGTAATAGACAACCTAGAAATCGTGCCCGTTGAAGACTACATGGAAATCTATAACGACTTATTTAAATAGTTATTTTATGCCTAGAAAGCCTGTAATCTTAAAGTCTTTCTAGGTATCATAAAGCCTATAAGACTTTATGATAAACATTATGAAATAACAAGATAACCAAACATCTAATATAGAATTTATCTTCCTAAAAAGAAAATAACTTCTATATTTTTTCTTATAACTTTTTTTAAAAAGTTCTTTCTTTTTAAAATAAAATATGCTATACTTAAGTTATAGAGTAAAGAGGGATAAAAATGATCGAAGAATTAAGAAAAAAATTAAATATCAAAATAAGAAATATACAAAATGAAAAAGAAGAATTATATGATAAAATAAGTAATCTAGATAGTAACTTACTTGAATTAAATGAAATATTATATAAACTAAATGAAGATGATGCTTTCTTTAAAATGACACCATATGAAGCGTTTGAAATATTAAATACTTTAGGATATACAAATTCAAGTGATATTTATGAAACATACTTTAAAATATTAAATAAAGATAAAACAAGTACTAACCAAAAAGAAAAGACTACTACTCTTAAAAAAGATGAAAAAGACCTAGACTACGTAGAAAAAATAGAATCATCACATAAAGAACTAACTAAAGAAAAAAGAAAACTTCTTAAAAAAATAATCGAAGTACTTATGGATAACTTTTATGATGACAATAAATACTACTATATAGCAAAAAATAAAATAAGTAAGTTTATTGCATACTACAATATGGCAAGTTTATTTTCTTATGACTACACTAAAGACGAAGTAATCCCAATGATTGTAACATCACTTTGCTATAAAAATATAAAACAAGATAACTACGATTTAGTTGGATTAGAAATAGAGAAAATAAGAGATAAAATAGAAAAATTATTATAAGTGATACATTCACTTATTTTTTAAAGGAAGTTAAAAATATGATAATGGATTTAGCAATAAATGAAGCAAGAAAAACAATAAATAAAAATTATGGTGGACCCTTTGGTGCAGTAATAGTAGATAAAGATAACAATGTAGTAGCAGTCTCTTCAAACACCGTATTAAAGTCTCATGACCCAACAGCACACGCAGAAATTAATGCCATAAGACAAGCGTGTCAAAAATTAAATACCCATAATCTTGAAGGTTATAAAATATACACTACAGGATATCCTTGTCCTATGTGCTTAAGCGCAATAATATGGGCTAACATCAAAGAAGTCTATTATGGAACAGACTATAAACAAGCAGAAGTACTAGGATTTAGAGATGACTTTATCTATGAATATCTAAATGGTAACAAAAAAGACATACTAAAAACATCTCAAACTGATGAAGAAAAATGTTTAAAACTATTCGAAGAATACCTCTTAAAAGATAAACAAATCTACTGATAAATAATAGACAATCGCATATACTTTTGATATAATACTAAATAAGAAAGAAAATAAGTATTATGGAGTTATGGATATGGCTTGGCATAATAGTAATTTTAAGTATCATTGAAGCATTAACAGTAGAATTAGTATCTATTTGGTTCATCTTTTCAGGTATAGTAAGTTTAGTTTTACAACTTCTTGGAGTAGACTTTAATATCTGTCTTAAAATATTTATAATACTAGGAATAATTCTTATGTTAACAACAAGAAAATATCTAGTAAAACTATTAAAAGTAGATAATACAAAAACTAATATAGATAGAATAATTGGAATGAAGTGCCTTGTTACAGAAGATATCACGCCTTCCTTAGGAGCAGTGAAAGTAGATGGAAAAATTTGGACTGCCATATCAAATGATACCTTAAAAAAAGGAGATTATGCCAAAGTGCTAGAAATATGTAGCACAAAATTAAAAGTAGAGAAATGGAGTGATAAATAATGACAACATTAATAATTATATTAATAATCGTAGTAATTCTAATTTTACCAAACATCAAAATCGTACCACAAGCAAAAAGATACGTAATTGAGCGCCTTGGAAGTTATCATACAACTTGGGAAAATGGCTTGCACTTTAAATTGCCATTTGTAGACAAAGTGTCAAATAACGTAAGTGTAAAAGAGCAAGTGCTAGATTTTGCCCCTCAACCAGTAATTACCAAAGACAACGTAACCATGCAAATTGATACTGTAGTATATTTACAAGTAACTGACGCAAAACTATATACCTATGGCGTAGAGCGTCCAATTTCCGCGATAGAAACATTAACTGCAACAACATTAAGAAATATAATTGGAGAACTAGAATTAGACCAAACATTAACCTCAAGAGATATAATAAACTCTAAAATGAGAGTAATATTAGACGAAGCAACAGATCCTTGGGGAATAAAAGTAAATAGAGTTGAAGTAAAAAATATCTTACCACCTCGTGATATACAAGAAGCAATGGAAAAACAAATGCGTGCAGAACGTGAAAGAAGAGAGAAGATCCTTCAAGCAGAAGGAGAAAAGAAATCATCTATATTACTTGCAGAAGGTGAAAAAGAAAGCTCAATTCTTAAAGCAGAAGCAAAAAAAGAAGCACAAATAAGAATTGCTGAAGGTGAAGCTGAAGCCTTACTTAAAATAAAAGAAGCAGAAGCAAAAGGAATAGAACTTCTAAAAAAAGCAGGAGCAGACAAATCTGTAATAGCACTAAAATCGCTTGAAGCACTAGAGAAAGTTGCAGATGGTAAATCAACTAAAATAATAATACCAAGCGAACTATCAAGTGTAGCATCTCTAGTATCAGTTTTCGAAAACTCAAAAGATAAAGAACAAACTAAATAACACGAAAAACAAACGTGTTATTTTTAATACACCAAATTTAAGTAGACTAAAATATTATTCTTATGATATAATTAATTATAGATAGGAAGTGCATAAAATGAATAACACAAATATAAAAATACCTAATCATCTTGGAATAATTGTTGATGGTAATGGAAGATGGGCAAAAGAAAGAAATTTACCAAGAAGTAAAGGACACGATAAAGGCTTTAAAAGACTAAAAGAAATAACTTCATACGGATTTGATAAAGGAATAAAAGTAATAAGTGTATATGTTTTTTCAACAGAAAACTTTAAAAGAAGTATAGAAGAAGTAAACCACTTAATGGATCTTTTTGTAACAGGATTTAAAAAAGATAAATTCTATCTAAAGGAAAATATAAAAGTGATTTTCTCTGGTAAAAAGGATAATTTAAGACAAGACGTAATTGATGCCATGGATACTATTAAAGAAGAAACTAAAAATAACACTAAAGGAATACTAAACATCTGCTTAAATTATGGAGGAAGAGATGAAATAGTAACTGCTTGTAAAAAGTTTACCGAAGAAGTTTTAAACAGAAAAACAAATATTGATGACTTAAACGAACAAAACTTTAGTAAATACCTATATCAAGACCTACCAGATATAGACTTTATGATAAGAACAAGTGGAGAAGAAAGACTAAGTAACTTTATGTTATGGCAAAATAGTTATGCAGAATTTTACTTTCCAAAAACTTATTTTCCAGATTTTTCTAAAGAAGAATTTGATAAAGCCCTATTAGTGTATACAAAAAGAGATCGTAGATTTGGTAATATAAACTATAATAAATAAATATTAATATAATAGGTACATCATATTTTACATTTAACAAGATTGATTAAATATTAATTTTATGATATACTTAAATACGTCAAGGAAGGAAGAAATTATGATTGGAGTATATAATTATACAGTAATACTTACGTATATGAGTTTTTTATCCGCATTAACAGGAATATATTTTTCTATAAATGGTAATTCTTTTATAGGAATAATATGTTTAATGTTTAGTGGTTTATGTGATATGTTTGATGGAAAGGTTGCTAGAACTAAAAAAAATAGAACAGAAATAGAAAAAGGTTTTGGAATAGAATTAGATTCTTTATCAGATCTAGTAGCATTTGGAGTATTACCTGCATCCATTGGAGTAAGTCTTGGAGTAGATAAAACACCACTTGTATTTACCTTGTTCTTATTACCACTTGGAGCATTAATTCGTTTAGCATTCTTTAATGTCGATGAACAAATAAGAAGTTCTAAAACAACAAGTCAAAGACATACATATCTAGGATTACCAGTAACTACAACTGCGATAATCTTACCATTAGTGTATGCCCTAAAAAAATATTTTCCCACAAACTTTACATACATTTATGGAATAACTCTACTTATTGTATCAATATTATTTGTAACAAAGTTTGAAATAAAAAAACCAAGTACTAAAGGATTAATATTAATATCACTAATTGGACTATTAATATTTATATCTCTATTATTAATTTACTTAAGGTAATAATATGAAAGAAACTATCAAAGAAGAAGAAGATTTAATAATTAAATTCTTATATGACACATTTTTAGGAAGAATACTATTACTTTTTATAACAAGAGTAACATTCTCTAAAATAATTACAAACTTTCTAGATTCTAGATATTCTATAATATTAATAAAACCCTTTATAAAAAAATATAACATAGATACATCTTTATATGAAAATAAAAAATATAAATCATTCAATGAATATTTTATAAGAAATAAAAAAGAAGAATATATAAATATAGATAAGAATATAAATGATTTAATAAGTCCATGTGATTGTAAATTAAGCGCATATAATGTAAAAGATAATATTTTTAAAGTAAAACATGTATCATACAATCTAGAACTACTTTTAAAAGATAAATCACTTGCCGAAGAATATAAAAATGACTACGTAATAGTATGTAGATTATCTCCAGACAACTACCATAGATATTGCTATATTGATAATGGTTATCATATAAACAACAATAAAATAAGAGGTAAACTAGATACTGTACGCCCCGAAATAGTAGGTAAAGAAAAAGTATATGTAACTAATTCAAGAAGTTATACTGTTTTAAATACCGATAACTTTGGTAAAGTAATTCAAGTTGAAGTAGGAGCATTAATGGTAGGAAAAATAAAAAATAACTATAAAGAACATGAATTTATTAAAGGCGAAGAAAAAGGTTATTTTAAATATGGAGGATCTACCATAATCTTACTTGTAAAAAAAGATAAAGTAAAAATAGATAACTATTTAATAAATAACACTAAAAATGGTTATGAAACAATAATAAATATTGGAGATAAAATTGGAGTAAAGAAAGATAATTAATTCTTTCTTTACTTTTTTGTATAAATTTATAAATATCATAAAATACTAATACTGGTGAATAATATGAAAAACAAAAACTATAACATCTTTTTGTTTTTATCTACAATATCAAGAAATCTAATGGAAGTATTAAATATAGCATTATTATACAAATTAAATTATTCTCTAAAGCAAATAATACTCTTTTATATAATATTTTATTTTACAGGAATAATAGTAAACTTACTAGTAGTATATCTATCTAATTATCTAAAAATAAAATATATCTTAATAATATCTAGTATCTTACTTTGTATAAGTTATTACTACCTAAATATAATGAATAATAACCTAAAATCATTAATAATCTTTAGTATCTTAAGTGCCTTCTCATCATTTTCTTACCATATAATAAGACACTTCTATGCTCTAAATTGCAAAAGTAACAAAGACAAAGAAATAGGTAACTATCTAATATTTACAGTTCTTGGAGTATCTCTTGCAACATATATAAATACTTATATTCTAGAACGTTATAGTATTCTTATTAATATAATAATTGTCTTAATATTAGGAATACTAAGCATTATCCCCTTAAGTAAAATATCTATAACTAATGAAAAAGAAAAGTTAACTTATGTAAAACTAAATTTAAGACAAAAACTATTCTTCTATCTAGAACAATCTAAAGTACTATTTCTTCTTTTTGAACCATTATATCTAATTATCTATATCAAAGATAAACTAACGTACATAGGACTATTTAATGCTGTGCTATCTATGTCTAGTATAATATCAATCTATCTAGTAGTAAGAAAAATAAATAACTATAAATACTTTAAATATGTGAATATCATCTTTGTCTTAATGCTTATAATTAAACTAAATATAACTAGTAGTAATATCCTTTTATTAATTGCCTTTATGGAGGGAATATTAACTAAACTATATGAAATAGTAAGTACTAAAAATCTATATCAAATAAATAATCTAACTAATATAAAAAGCTATCTCTTGAAAGTAGAAATAATATTCTTGTCTTCTAGAGTAATTCTTTTACTGATATTTTATTTAACTAACATAAACATAAAAACACTATTATATATCTTATTACCTATAATCTTACTCTCAGGATTCATTCTAAAACAAGAAGAAAAAGATAACTAATACTATTGATTTTTAATGCTAATTTATGTATAATTATACTTATGAAGGGTAGAAGATAATATGGAACTAAGTGCAATAATAATTATAATTTTAGTAGGTATCTTATCTGTTTATGTATTTTATTTAATTAGTATATATATAAAACTAGAAAATAGAAATAGTTTAATACTAACTAAATTTACAGAAATAGAAACTTACCTCGAAGAAAAACAAGAACTATTAACAAAACTAGTAGAGTTAACTAACGATGAAGAACTAAAAGAAAGTGTAAATAAAGAAAAAGAAAGCGTAAGAGTAAATGATAAAATAAAGTATGATAAACTAATAAATAGTATCTTAAAAAATAGAACTTATGATGATAAAAAAATTATAAAACTAGAAAAAGAAATAGATAAAATAAATGAAAAAATTAACTATTCTAAAGAGTTTTATAATGATAGTTTATACGAATACAACATGATTTTATCTACCATAAGTGGCAAAATAATACAAAAAATCTTTAAGTACGTAGTATATAGTAATTATTAGTATGAGCTTTAACTATAATGATAAATCTTATGATGTAGAAATAATTAAAAAGAATAATAAAAATATTTATATAAGGGTTAAAAATAGTAAAATAATAGTAACATGTAATTATTTTACTACTAAAAAAATGATAGAAAAACTACTTAAAGATAACTATAAAAGTATTATAAAAATGATTGAACATGATAATAAAAAGCAAGAAAAAGAAAGTAAATTCTACTTCTTTGGTAAAGAATATAATGTAGTATATGGATTAGATTTCTCTATCGAAGAATCTAAAATATATGCTAAAAATGAAAAAGACTTAACTAAAAACATAGATAAAATTATCAAAGATAAATTCTATGAAAGACTAATGTACTACTATAATATGTATGAAGAAAATATTCCTCTTCCATCACTCAGAATAAGAAAAATGACTACAAGATGGGGAGTATGTAACATAAAAACTCATATAATTACCCTAAATTATAACCTATATAAATATAATTTAGAATGCCTAGACTATGTAGTAGTCCATGAATTATCCCATCTTATTCATCCAAATCATAGTGCATCTTTCTGGATTATTGTAGAAAAATACTGCCCTAATTATAAATTAATTAGAAAAAATTTAAAAGATGAATAATAAAAAGAAGACTAATCTTAAATCTTCTTTATTCTTTTACCCGGAGTATTAAATTCCCTTAAGAATAGAGTAATAATACTAAGTACCTCGTTATATCTATCATTTCTAAAAGTATCATGTGTAACACCTTTAATCTGATATAACGTAACACTATCAGCTTTAATATTATTGTATACATATTTAGCACTATCAAGTGGTACTATAATATCATTTTCTCCCCATAAAATTAAAGTAGGACATAACACGTTCTTTATATCACCAGCGTGTTCACTAACTAACTTCATAAATTCTCTTGTAGTCCCTGCGGGAGTCTTAAATAATCTAGATATTACATCAGTAGGGTTATAATCCTTAAATAGTTCAGGAGTTTGTTTTAAACTAGCAAGAACATCTAACTTATCATTCTTAAAAGTAAAATATCTAAATGCTGGACTAGCAAGTACCAACTTTTTAACCTGCGGATACTTACTCGCAACATGGGAAGCCAAAACTCCTCCCATACTATGTCCAATAACATAAATCTTTTTATACCCACGTTTTATTAACATCTCTACATGTTCTTCACAAGACTTAATCCAATCTTCCTTAGTAACATGATTAATAATAGTCTTATCATGCCCGGGAAGAGTAAAAGTATAAACATCAAAATCCCTATATAACTCTAAATCATTATTCAAAGAATTATAATCATAATTACCTCCTGCAAAACCATGTATCAAAAGTATTGCTTTTCTAAATAATATCATCTATATCATACCTTTCTTTTATCTAATTATAGCATATATTCTTACTTTTTATCAACATAAACTAAACGTTTACCAAACTAAATCACTAGTTTATTGTAAAATAATATATATTTATGATAAAATAATACCTGAGGTGACAAATTATGATATATTTAGATTATTCTGCGACTACTAAAGCAAACGAAGAAGTACTAAAAACATTTGTTAAAGTAAATAATGAATATTTTGCAAACTCAAACTCTCTTCATAGTTTAGGAATAAAAAGTAAAGAACTAGAAAATTATGTAACAGAACAAATAGCATCTTATCTTCATATAAAGAAAGAAGAAATAATATATACATCAGGTTCAAGTGAATCAAATAATACAGTAATTAAAGGAGTATGTAGTAAATATAAAAATAGAGGTAATCATATAATTACTACTAAACTAGAACATTCTAGTATTATATCTCCCTTAAATTATCTAACTAAAGAAGGATTTATCGTTGATTATGTAAAAATAAATGATGACGGATTAATAGATTTAGAAGACTTAAAAAACTTACTTACTAATGATACAATACTTGTAAGTATAAGTATGGTAGATAGTGAAGTAGGTATAAAACAAAATATAAAAGAAATATCTAACATAGTAAGAAAATACCCAAAATGTTTTCTTCATATAGATGCTACACAAGCAGTAGGAAAAATAAATGTAGATTTTTCTTTGGTAGATTTTGCAAGCATCTCTGCCCATAAATTCTATGGACTAAAAGGAATAGGTATACTTTATAAAAAAGAAAATATCGTTATAGAACCCCTTATCCATGGTGGAAAATCTACTACTATATATCGAAGTGGAACACCACCATTACCACTAATCGCATCACTTAAAAAAGCCTTAGAGTTAATTATACCAAATATAGATAAGAATTATGAATATGTATCTAAACTAAATAAAATAATTATAGATAGATTATCTACTTATCCTAAAGTACATATAAATTCTACTAAAAACTCTATACCACATATAATAAACTTTAGTATAAAAAATATAAAACCAGAAACATTTATTCATGCTCTTGAATCTTATGATATATATATATCTACTAAAAGTGCATGCTCTAAATCAAATACAATATCAAATAGTGTATATGCCATAACAAAGGATGAAAACATATCTTATCAAACACTAAGAGTAAGTTTATCATACCTAACCACTCTTGAAGAAGTAAATAAATTTCTTGAAGTATTTGATGTGTGTTATAGAAAGTTAGATTTAAATGGAACTAATTAAAATAAGTGCCATGTGGTGTCCTTCATGTTTAATTATGAATTCAAGAGTAAATAAAATACTAGAATATATTAATGTAGAATTAATAGACTATGACTATGACTTAGATAATGATATTGTAAAAGAATATAATATAGGTAACACACTTCCCGTAATAATATTAAAAGATAACGATAAAGAACTTTTGCGTTTAGTAGGAGAGTACAAAGAAAATGAATTACTAGACAAAATAAGGAGTCTAATATGAAAAAGATAATTTATACACTAATATTATTTATTATGTTTATTCCTAGTATATCTGCCAAAGAAAATGAAGTAAATATCTATTTCTTTCATTCAAATACTTGCCCACATTGTAAAGAAGAAATAAAACTATTAAACGAACTAGATGAATATTACGATAACATAAATATATATAAATATGAAATAAGTAATGATAACAACAGTGTTCTTTTATCTAATATAGGAACCTTACTAGATGTAAAAATAACAGGAGTTCCCTTTACTATAATAGGAAATAAATATTTCGTAGGTTATAGTAGTGAAAACTCTAAAAAAACATTTATAAGTACCATAAAGTATTTTTCTACTTACTCATATACTGATGTAGTAGGAAAGTACATAAAAGAAAATAACTTCCCTAATAGTGAAGAAATAATTTTACCTACTGATGGGATAACTCCAGATATCTCACCAGAAGAATATAATAAAAACTATGCTAACTATACCTTTAATCTACCTATAATAGGACAAGTAGACACATCAAAACTAACTCTACCCCTAACTACAATAGTTATAGGTTTAGTAGATGGCTTTAACCCATGTGCTATGTGGATACTATTATTCTTAATAACAATGTTAGTAGGATTAAATGATAGAAAGAAAATGTTTATCCTAGGACTAAGTTTTATTCTTACTTCTGGAGTAGTATACTTTCTAATTATGTTACTATGGTTAGATTTATCTAAATTACTAATTAACGTATCATATATTAGAATAATAATAGGATTAACAGGTATTATAATAGGTTTAATTAATTTACTCAAAGGATTAAAAAAAGAAAAAGGATGTACCATAGTAGAAGATAAAAAAAGAAATAAAATAATAACAAAAATAAGATCGTTTACTAAAGAGAAAAATATGTTTTTATGTATCCTTGGAGTAGTAACTCTAGGGGTAAGTGTAAATGTTATAGAACTAGCATGTTCCCTAGGATTACCCCTTATATATACTGAAATATTATCTTTAGCAAATATAACTAAATTAGAAAGTATAATCTATCTAATAATATATATATTCTTCTTTCTAATAGATGATATAATAGTATTTATAATTGCTATGTTTACCCTAAAAGTAACAGGTTTATCTAATAAATACTCTAAACTATCTAAAATTCTTGGAGGAGTAATATTAATATTACTAGGAGTATTACTTATCTTTTTTCCAGGTATTGTTATGTTAAATTTTTAAGATAAATAGATAAAGAGACTATAAATAATTAGTTTCTTTTTATTGTCTTTTGTTCTTATTTATTATATAATTATTATGTAAATAGGGAGGCTGTTATGAAAAAGAAAAAAGGATTTACCTTAATTGAATTATTAGTAACAATAGTAATTGTTGCATTAATTGGTACTATTGCATTTGTTGGAGTACAAAAGTTACTAGACAAAAGCAGAAAGCAAACTAATACTGTATCATTAAGTAGTATTAAATCTTCTTCAGTAAATTATATCGAAGAATACGCAGATGAAGTATCATCATTTTGGTATCAAGACTATTCGGGTACCGAAGGAAACTATGTAGAAAATGATAATGAATACTCTTGTATAAGTATAAGATTATTAATTAATCGTGGTTACCTAAAGGAAGGCATTAATGTAAAAACTGAAACAGGTAACGAAATAAATGATGATACACTAATTAAAGTAACAAGAAATAAAACTACAAAAGTAATAAATGATGAAGTATTCTTAGATGATCTTTCATGTAAAGAGTTTGATAATGAAGAAATGCAAATAGACTTTAATATATCAGGTCTTCTTGGAGAAAACGACTGGTATATAGATAATCTAAACGTAGAAATATTACCTAAAGTAGGAAAAAGTGGAGTAAGAAGTATAGACTATTATATAAAAAATAATAATACTAAAAGTACTTCTAGTACACTAACTACTAACGATAACAAAACTGTGCCAATAAGTGATAGTTCTTCATCCTTAAAACTTTGTGCAACAGTTACAAATGGAATAGGTAAAGTATCAAATGAATTTTGTACCAAAGATTTAAAACAAGATAAAACAACACCATCAAGCACTCTTATTTCTAGTGATAATATAAATACTAATATGTGGCATAAAAATAACTTCACCCTAAGTATAAAAGATAACACAGTAATAAGTAGTCTTACTAAATATATAGGAAAAGATTTAACCAAAGTTGAAGAAAAAGATATATCTACTAAAACAAATAGTATTAATATAGATAGTGATATAAATAATGAAACATACTATTCTAAAGTATGTAATGAAGCAGGTACTTGTAGTAATATAAATTCATATATAGTAAAACTAGATAAAACACCACCGATAATATCTATATCTAAAAGTAATGATACTACTGAATATATAGATAATCTATATCTAAAACTAAAGTTTATTGATACTCTAAGTGGTGTTACAAAATATAAACTAACTACTAATAGTACATATAATGATAATAACTGGATATCTATATCTAACACTACCTTAGAACAAAATATAAATAGTGAAATAATATCTTCTAATGGTGAATATTACTTATTTGTACAAGACGCTGTAGGCAACTATAGTATAGCTTCCGTTAAAATAGATAATCTTGGTACACCAAAAGAAGTAGTAATTGATGAAAAATCTACTTCAAGTACTATATCAAATAATTATATAATAAAAGATGCTAAGAAAATAATATCAGTAAATGTAGATCAAGGAAATGTAGACTATAGTTTCTCTAACATAACATTATCATATACTTTAAAAAATGGAAGTAGTACTACTGAAACATATAATACAACTTGTGAAAGAAGAGCAGACTATGATGAAGAAGAAGTTTGTTACTGTGATGGTAAAAAAACATCCTCTTCAACATGTACTGAAGAATATAACCATGGTAGTGGATCAGGTGAATGGACTTTCACTTGTGGAAGTAACAATAAATGGTCGGGAAAAAATAAAGGTACATATAACGTTGATTGTGGAAGTGATAAAAAAGTATGGGATTGTGATTGGCATTGTGCAGACGAGCATAAAGGTTCCTGTACAAAAGGCGAAACTGATACATGTTCAGATCCCTGTGAGGGTTACTGCATAAGATCATATTCTGCGGATTGTAAAACAAAAAGAAAGTACTATTGTGATAGAGGAGAAACTTTATCAGGTAAATACTGTGAATATGACTGTGAAGATGAACGAGAAGTATATAAATATAAAATAACAGTTAAATATATTGTATAAGGAGGTACTATGAAAAAAGAAATTATCTTAAAAATATTATTAACAATAAGTATTATCTTATTAGTTACTATATCTACTATAGTATTTATAAATAAGAAAGATAATAATAATCCAAATAATGATAATAATGCTAAGTATGAAGAATTAACTAACGATAGAGTAAGAGACTTAATAATATCATCATACTATTATTACTTACTAACATATGGCAAAATTCCCTTAAAAGAAGGAACATATGTAAGTAATAATATTGAATATCACGAAATGAAACTACCTTTTAATTCTTTCAAAGACATAGATAACTTAATAAGTGATACCTTTATAAAAAGTAAGCAACAAATAGCAACCAATCTATATGAAGAAAAATCTACAAGAAAATATCTTTCCGTAGGAGATACACTATATGTATCTATTGATAAAGAAGATACTTCTTGTGATAAAGTAGTAGAGTATGATAAAGATTTTGAATTAACTAAAATATCTCCAAATAAATATACCTTATCATACATATATAACGATACAAATAAAGTAGAACTAGATATCCAATATGAAGATGGATCATGGAAATTAAATAATATAATGTTTAGTTGTTAATTTACACTTGAAACAAACTAAAAAGTGTGATATTATTTAGATGTCTGTTAAAGATATGAAAATAAAAACTTTATCATAAGATATAATGGTAAAAGGGTAAAAGATTTTAAAAGGAGTAAAGAAGTATGGAAGAATTAAATGAAGAAATGGAATCTCTATCAAACAGTGATGAGAAGAAAAAGAAAAGCATATTTAAAAACAAAAAAATTTGGATTATCATAGGAGTAATACTAGTAGCAATTATAGTAGCGGTAGCAATAATAATTCACAATGATAAAGTAAAGAAAGAAGAACAAGAAAGATATAATAATCTTCCTATCAAAGTAGATATTTCAATGACAACCTATTATGGTACTATAGAATATATACTTTATGAATTGGATTTAGATTTTGATTTAGTAACTATGGGTGCTAATTGTTATACTGGAGTTCAACGTAATGAATTTAAAACAGAAAAGTATGGTATTTTATATACTGAATTTAGATATTGTAAGAGTAATAAAACTACTATATTTAGAGTTTACAATGATTCCAAAGATCAAGAATTAAGAGATCCAAACCCTGGAGAAATACCAGAATTTGATAAATATGGAGAAAAAGTATCATCTAAAAGTAGTAGTTTATAACTAAGTAAAGAATTATCTAAACAAAGATGATATAAATAAATCAAAGAATACTATATCAATACATGGTATTCTTTTAATTAAATAGAAATTTAAAAAAGGAGAAATCAATGAAAAAAATATTAATTGCCACAAGAAACAAGGATAAATTTAGAATTATATCAAAACTACTATCTACTAATAACTTTAAAGATGCAGCATTCTATTCTTTAAATGATATCGAAGAAAATATTGTTGATAAAAAAGAAACTGGTGATATAATTAATCGCTCTTTAGAAAAAGCGTTAAACGCATATAACAATATAAAAGAAGATTATGATTATTTTATTGGAGTAGATGATGGAATTAAAATGAAAGGTAAAATGATCGAAAATGTAAAAGATTATATAATTCCAATTATTGAAGGTAATTATTTGACAGATAATGAAAAAGTTTATATCGTTAGAGCATATACCTTTATTGATAAAAAAGGAAATCATAAATCTATTGTTACAGAAATTCCATTTGAATATAAAAAATTACAAAAAAAATTTGATATCTTAGAAAATTCATATCCATTAAGTCATGTACTTTCTCCAGTAGGTTCAACAAAAGTTGTATCAGGACTTAGTATAGAAGAGTCAAATACATATTATCTTAAGTTTTCTAAATCTAAATTTGAAGAAATAGAAAAGTTTTTTAAACTGTAACTAGTTCGAAAAGTTATCAGCTAGCACTTGATAAAAGTGTAATTTTATGATATTATTTAGATGTATGTTAAAGAAGATATGTGAATTAAAAAGATCCTAAATATTTTGCAAATTTCGATCCCAAATAATTCGCAAATCAACAACAAATATGAAAGGAGCCCTAACCATGAAAAAAATGAATATAATTAATTATAGCATTTATGTTATCGGGGGGGGGCAATTAACATATAATAACTATATATTAACAAAGAACAAAACTATAGATAAAATATCTAGAAATAGATAATTTTTGTCTATAG
>SAMEA104315433__coassemble_389_pt1 | contig 21574 bp, 20 predicted proteins | sample SAMEA104315433__metabat2_high_PE_005 | metagenome-assembled genome bin SAMEA104315433 (sample SAMEA104315433) | gut metagenome | biome: Monkey gut; feature: monkey-associated habitat; material: faeces | place: China | collected 2013 | reverse complement strand
CCCTATTCTCTTATTAATAAAATTAATATAATACACCTCTTGCTTCTTACCCGTTAATACTTCTTCCCTATAATGATAAGGATATGTAACATTAACCTTATACCATACCTCAGCATATAAAACACCACTTGCATGAACATTAACTATTTCTCCATTAGGTTTTACAATACTACCACTAATAATCTCTTTATCTTTCTTTTGAAAAGTATTTACTTCTTCTTTCTTTTCACCACTAAAAGCAAATATCTTCTTTAATATTCCACTCTTACCCATAACTACTGAAGTATAACTATTATCATCTTCTTTTACTTTTATTTTTCTTTCTTCTACCCTAACAACATACTTAGTACCTACTACCTCTATCTCTATCCATTCTAACCTATCCTTATTATCATTAAGTATCTTATCTTCAATACTCTCTATCTCATCATAACTCTTCTTAATTGAATACTTCTTAAGTCCATACTTATTTAATTCATTATATACTAAATCCTTTATATTACTACTTGAATGTATAACACTAACATTAAATATAACATTACTTAAAAGTATTATAATTATAATACCTATAATAAAACAAGTAATAAATATATACCCTCTCTTAATAATATTTCTTATCCTTAATAATCCATATCTATTAATAACATTTATCTTATATATACTTCTTCTATCTATTAACTTTAAATAATCACTATATTTAATAACAATAATAGCCTTATCATACCCTATAATATTAAGTGATAATATACTTATATTTTCCCTAATTAATCTATTAATATAATTATTTATATTCTTACCTACTACCTCTATCTTAACCCTACTATCCATTATTACCCTCTACATTAATACTCTTAATATTACCAACAATAAGTATCTCATCATCTAACATCTTACCAATAACTAAATTACTACCATTAACTATAGTCTTACCATACTTATTTTCTACTCTAATAACACTACTAGTAAAATCAAGTATCTTAATATAATTAACTATATTAACATAATTATTTCCTATAATTACTCTATACTCACTATCATTTATATAATTATTTAATTTATTAAATAGTCTCATATTATCCCCATTAAATTCTATTATAAATAACTAAAATTATGTTAATAGATAAAATATAGGTATTAGTAGTGAATTTTTTTCAAACATTAACATATCTTATAATGAATATAAATAAAGGGGTGGATTATATATGTGTAATAATGAAAATAAAAATAATACATGCAACAACTGCATACAAGAAATATTAAAAGTAATATTATTACTTCAACAAAGTGTATGTAGAAATGATAGTTGTTTAGAAACTTGTGACAGAGGATTCTTAGGTCAATCATCAAGTACATTAAGTAATACAAGACCAATAATACTATACACTTGTTCATCAGGTTCAACACCACTTGCAATGCCAGTATCAAAAAGTCCAACAGAGACAACAACATCTACTGTATTTAGACTAGAAAAACTAGATGATTGCTGTGCAACATGTAGAGTACTTCAAACAAATCCTGATACAGAAAGTGCATATCCTTTCGTAACAACAAATTCATTTTTCACAATAAACTTAAACTGTGTCTGTGTACTAAGATGCTTAGATGACACTTTTGTTGAAAGTATGTAAAAAAAGTCTTAAACGACTTTTTTATTTTGTTTAAATATATTATATTTTCACCACATTTTATCATAAAACGATAAAAACTGGTGAAAATCAATGATTTTAAAAAATTAAAACTAGTTTTATGGCTTTAAACACCCTATAGGAACAACATATACTTCATCTTCTCTTTGATAAGCATAACTACCTGTAGCAGTTAATACCATTAAAAATGATGGAACTTTCATTTTATCAGTATCAATCTTATTTTTCATTTTAATTAAGTTTTTAGCACCTTCATTAATTAACTTATCTCCACCTAATTTAACTTCAATTAGTCCATATAATCCATTTCTCAAATGAATGACAGCATCACACTCTAAATCAGTTGCATCTCTATAATGATAAACTGCCCCATTTATACTCTCAGCATATACTCTTAAATCACGTATACATAAAGTTTCAAATATTAATCCAAATGTATTTAAATCATTAATTAAATCATTTGGTCCAATACCTAAAGCAGCAACAGCAATAGATGGGTCAACGAAATATCTTGTATCAGCAGTCCTAATCGCAGTCTTACTTCTTAAATTAGGATTCCATGATGGTGATTCTTCAATAACAAATATTTCCTTAAGAGCATTAATATATGATAATACAGTATCCGTATCAAGTGAAAAAGAATCATTATTTATCATATCATTTTTTATTGTTTCACTAGATACTTGACTACCAATATTTCTAGCATAACTTCTCATTAAATTTTTTGCTCTTTCTGGACTTCTATTTACATTATCAACTTTAGAAATATCAACATTAACAACAGCATCATAATAATCATATGCTTGTTCCAAAGAAATATCTTTATCCATAAAGATACTTCTTGGCCAACCACCTCTACAACATAAATAAGCAACATCCTCTAAAGAAAGCTCATTAACACCACTTAATTTTTCTTTATTATTAAACAAATCCATAAGACTAATAGTTCCATTTGATTCCCCTGATTCAAATAAACTCATTGGACGCATTATTAAACTAGCAATTCTACCAGTACCAGTATGTGTAACCTCATTCATATTTACAGGTATTGAAGAACCTGTTAAAATAAATTGGCCTTCACATCCACGATGGTCAACCTCAAATCTTATTGCATCCCATAACTTTGGTGCAACTTGCCACTCATCAATCAGTCTAGGTGTTGCACCAGAAAGCAACAAACTAGGTGATATTTCAGCTAGATTAATATTTTGTTCTTTTTCTTCAGGCTTTGTCATATAAAGTATACTTCCAGAAATTTGTTCTGCAGTAGTAGTTTTACCACACCCATTAACACCATTAACTAATACTGCACCTTTACCTCTTAATTTTCTTATTAATACATCCTCAATAATTCTCTTTCTGTACTCTATCATTACATAACACCTCAAAAACAAATCAATCAATTATTTGTCATTTTTTACATATCTACACTTTGGATAATTAGAACATCCTAAAAATTTACCATACTTACCCTTACGTTCTACTAAACTTCCACCGCATTTAGGACATACCATATCATCATCCATTTTATTACTCTTTCCCATATTACATCTATCACATAAAGTCTGTAAATTACTCATAACAGTTTTGCCACCTTTTGATACAGGAATAATATGGTCAACATGAAGTTTAGCACCATCACTAGCTTTAGCACCACATATCTTACAAGTATAATTATCTCTTTTTAAAACATTATATCTAATATCATCATTCATAATTTTTCTTTCTTGCTTTACAGTTTCAGTATATTTCTTTCCCTTATTCCATTCATTATATATCTTAACTAATTCATCAAAATTATACTTACCATATCTACTTTCATTAACCTTACCACCATTACTTCTATAATTAACTTCCAACTTAACAATAATATAAAAATCTTCTTTTTTAATTACTTTACTATCTACTATTCTTTTCTCTATCCTATAAAACTTACTATCCTTATACTTACTATTATTAATAGTTTTACTATTAATAATACCATCTATATCCTTGTTATAATCTTCTAATAAATTAATATTATATAAAGCACTTTCTATATCACTTCTAATATTATCTATATTATTTTCTATATTATATCTAATTATACTATTACCAGTTACCCTATCTAAACTACGTCTAGAATATTCCCTTTCATATATCTTATGCTTATTCTTAGATATCTTTTTAAAAGAATATCTATTATTAACCTCTTCTATCTTTCTTATCTTATCACTATTATTAGATACCTCTATATCCTCTCTCTTAATAATATTTCTAATAATTAATAAATATATAACTATAGGTATAAAAAAGAATATAACACTAATATACTCCCCTAAATCATTACCCTCAAATAAATAATAACCTAAATAAAAACATATAAAACTACATACTGCTATAATTACTCCTCTTAGATTCTTATTCATAATATCCCTCATTTCTACATTATAATATAACAAAACTGATAAACATTATCAATTCAATATTGATATACTTATCAGTTATATTTAACTTGCTATTGATAAAGCGGCACGACCCGAAACAATTTTGCTACTCATGCCAGAATTTCTGTTGAAGCTGAAGGGTCCAGAATTACTACTATTGTAGATACTGCCGCCTCGAGAAAGCCAAGAATCGCTAGAGTTAGGAAAATACGCGTGGTCAGTATACCATCCTCCATTTCCTCCACTAGATTTTACTACTTCACTTGTTGCATCTCCAAGTCTTCCTCTATTATATGCTGTTTGGTCATTATTTGTTGTTCCATATGCATAAGGTACTAAATATTTTGTAGTATCTGTACTATATGTAAAGTTAGACCCTGCATCTCTTGCATTATATATATATGTTGCTCCATTAGATGATGAAATATTACCCATTACATATTCAGTTGCTCCACCAGACATATCATATACTCCGTATATGTTACCTGTAGTGGATGCTGTTTGTCCAAGTGTTGTATTATATGCATTACATTTTGTTCCATTACTTGTACTTCCACTTGATATTGGACCACATCCAGTTTTTGTTGTATAATACGTTGAATAAGAGGAACCTCCATCACTATTATCCCACGCACCATTAATTGATACTTCTGTACAACTTCCCTTTGTACATCTTCCATATTTAGAGTTAGTTAAATATGCTACTGCTCCCCATTCCATATTAGTTATCATATGTGAATCAGTATTTATCCTTGATGTTGGTAATCCATATATATTATCACTTGTTTGCATATCATATATTACCTTCCAATAGTTAGATAACGTATTTTTTCTCCATGATGTTACATTTGGTAATATTCTTGGAGTAAGTGATGTACTTGTTCCTCCACCATATGAAGTACCTGTCGCAGGATTACTACTTGATAGTTCAAACTTGCCCATCCAAAATCCTGTTAGTTCTTGATTGCCAAAGGTAAATGCTGGATGGGTATAATAATCTCCATTATTTCCTGTACATGTTTCATTAGGACTTCCCGCAGTACTTGATGGTGCTGCATAACTATATGTACAACTTATTGTACCAGTTGATGCAGTACCATTCTCAAAAACTATATCTATTCCCGTAGTTTGTGCATTATAACTTTGTGTTCCTATTACTTTGTTTATATTCCATACTTTATACTTATATCTTGGTATCCATACGTAGAATGCTAAGATATTTGCTTCTGTTATTTCAGTACCCGGATTAGCGTTTTGATACGTACTTCTATTTGTGCCTGTTACTAATACTGCATTTGCCCATTTCTTATCATCATAGTTATACCAAGTGAATGGGCTTTTTTCCACAGTCGCATTGACTGTGCTAAGTGGTGTACCTTTAGGAAAAGTGTTTATAGCGCCAGCCATATTTTGATTTAGCAATTGTCCATCAGTTTCATCAACAAATCCATTTCCATCTAAATCAGCACAAAGTATTTGCTCATCACTAAATGTCCTCATACCAGCAACAAACTGAAACAAATATCGTGTATCTGTAACAGTAACTTCTCCATCATTATCCAAATCACCTAAAGCATTACACGTACCAGAAATTATATTTTTTTCAGTAGATGCCTTTACCCATACATTTGAAAGAGAATTATAAACAACAGGTATCATTCCATCAACAAGTACAGGTATATTAGCACCACTATTATCTAATTTAACAGCCTCACTATATACTGCCTGTCCAGTAGTAGTAATCTTAGCAGTAAATGTTTTACCTATTTCAGTGTTAGGGGTATATTCATCTAACCACATTCTAATAGTTACTTCTAAATCTGCTCCAGGAGATAGTTTTTTATTAGATAATATTACACCATCAGTTAAAGAACTTAATTTAACTGGTGTATTATTATCTACCATTATTTTAATATAATCAGGATTAATCATAGTAGTAGTATCACTATTAGTAGATAATAATTTAACATCAAATTTATATTTTAAATTACCTACATTAGATATCTTAAAAGTATATGGAGTACTAGTTTTACCTTCAGTATCACTAATAGGTAAACCATTTGCTAAAGTAACACTATTATTAATAGCATTACTAGTAATATCTAATATACCCGTAGTATAAGATTGCTTTTCAGTAGTATCTACTTTAAATAATACTGAATATGTAGTACCTGCTAATATTATTAATACTAAAATAATAGATATAATTAATAGTGTTACCTTTTTCTTCATACTAATACTCTCCCTTATTTATTTTCTTACTATAAATATTATATAATAAAAAAGATACTTTTACAAGTCTCTTTTTTATTATTTTTATTTATCTTTGTCTAATATAAATAACTGTAACATAGTACTTTTATCTACTAAACCTTGTTTTATTTTATAATCTAATTCACACAATTTTACTAAATAATCTTTTAACATTTCTTCATCTAAATAATATAAATCATTTAAATTAACTTTAACTCTATAAGGATGTACCTTTAATGTTTTAGCAATATCTTCACTAGACATACCCTTATTATATAGTATTTTTACTTGTAGTAAAAATCTAAAAGTACTAGCAATTAAACTAATCATTTGTGTTTCATCATAATTATTGATCTTAAAATGATTATAAAGTTTAATTGCTTTCTTCTTATCATTTTTAATTATTGCATTAGTAAGTGAAAATACTTCATCATTAATATTTTCACTTACTATATTATCTATATCTACTTTAGTAATATATTTATTATCTAATTTATAACTAATTAATTTATCTAATTCATTAGTTATATCATTAATATTATTACCTACCTTATTAATAAAATAATTAATATCTTCCATCTTATAATCATTTAAATAATTTTTAACTAAATTATTTAAATAATTATTATCCTTAGTAAGTCCTACTACCTTACCAACTTCATTAATCCTCTTATATATCTTTCTTCTTGTATCTACCTTATCACTATAACATACATTAATTAATATAACATCCTTATTATAATTATCTAAATATTCTAAATATTTAGTATCATCTATCTTACTATTTAATATACCCTCTATATTAACTACTACTATCTTTATATTAGAAAACATAGAATAAGTATTACATTCTAATATAATATCTTCAATACTATCATTATTAACATCATAATATATAACATTATCCTTATCTATTTTCTTACTTACTACTATATCTTCAATATATTTACTTACTACATCTTTATCATTTGAATAAACTAAATATATCATTCGCTTACTAACCCACAGTTATAATTTAAATTAGTGTAGTAAGTAAATATCTCATCATATCCATTAGGTATAGTATTATCATTTATATCATAATTAATAAATAGTAAGAACTTCTTTTCTTCATCAATATACTTTTTACTTCCCTCTTCCTTAAAGTATTTATATTCTAAATTCTTTTCTTTAAAATTATAATATATATCACTATCTATAAATACATAATCTATTTCTTTAGTATGACTCTTTAATACTTTAGAATTACTAAAAGTAAGTTCTACTGTTTCACTAGCATTAACCTTAATATCATCAACATTATATTTCTTTGTACAAGATACGTAAATATTTTTACCATATATTAATTCTTTATTATTATATAGATAATATCCTCCTAGAATAAGAAAAATAATAAATATTATAATAAATACTAAAGAAAACTTATTATTTTTCTTATTCTCTACTATCTCCTCTTTCTTTATTTCTACTTCCTCTTCCTTAAAGAATATATCATTTAACTTATCAATAAACTCTTTTTTTACATCTAAAGTATTATAATCTATTACTTCTAATTTAGTAATATTAGGTATTTCTATTATTTCATAATTAGAAGTACCTTCATTATTTAAATACTTCCAAGTAAACTCTTTAACATTATCTTGATCTCTAATATCTTTAAACTTCATAATAACTAACTTTTCTTGATTAACTAAAGGAGAACCAAAATATAATTTATCTCCCTCCATATCAGTAAATATTATATATTTAGTACCATATTTAATATCTTTAAACATAACAAAAAGTCTATATCTTACCTCTTCATGTTTAACAATTAAATCACTATTAGTAGTACTTATTTCTAAACCTTTCATATTCATAATCACCAAGATTATTTTACCAAATTTCTTTGAAAAAGTCACTAGTTATTACAAAATATTTAATAATAGTAATTACAAATGCACATAAATAACTAATTATAATATACTATTTTAGGAGGTACATTTATGTATAATTATAGATACATTCCTTACGGAAGAAGAAATAATGATAGATTCGTCGGGGGATTTTTTGGACCATTCATTCTTGGAGGAATAACTGGTGGCCTTTTAGCACCAGCATTTTATCCTAGACCATATCCAGTATATAATGCTCCACCAATGAATCCATATCCTTATCCACCATATCCATATAATTACTAATTGCACTATTTACTATTTTATTATTTTTTAGTATAATTATTATGGTGATAACATTTGAAAAACAAAAACAAAAAGAAACACTTAATATTAATCATAGCAATATCTACAATACTTACTACAACACTTATGATTTCTTTAATAAACATATTATTTTGGCATAATGATAACGTTAAAAACGAAGAAAACTTAAAAGAAATAAATAAAATTGTTAAAGTCGAAGAAAAAGAAAATACTACTGATACTGAACTTGTAAATAAGCCACTTGATGTAAATGATGATTATTGGTATTATACAACAATACCATTAATAGATGTAAATATAAGTGATTTAAAAAAGAAAAACAATGATACCATTGGATGGATAAACGTAAATAATACCAACATTAACTATCCATTCGTACAATCAAAAGATAATGATTATTACTTACACCATTCTTATGATAAAAAATATAATAATGCAGGTTGGGTATTTCTAGATTATAGAAACAATAAAAAACTAACAGATAAAAATAACATTATATATGGTCATCATAGAGTAAATAACACTATGTTTACTTCTTTACTAGATGCTTTAAATAACGATTGGTATACCAATAAAGATAATCATATAATTAGATTATCCCTTGAAGAAGAAAACACTATGTGGCAAATAATATCAGTATATAAAATACCTGTAGAAAGTTATTATATAACAGTAAATTTTACAGATAATGAATTTCAAAACTTTATAGATACAATACTAGAAAGAAGTATATATAACTTTAATAGTAAAGTAACTACTAATGATAATATACTTACATTATCTACTTGTTTTGATGATAATAATAGAGTTGTAGTACATGCTAAACTAATAAAAAAAGAAAAAAGAAATTAATTTTTCTTTTTTTCTTGCGGCATATTATGCCAACACAGGTTTAATCCATTACTTTTTTAAAAACTAACAGATTAACTGTAGATATCACATCTACATTCTTATTATATTACACTTATAAAAATTTTATACATATTTTTTTACAAATCCGGAATTAAATTCCAATTTTGTATAAAATATGTATGTTACTAAATTATAACTTTTTGACAAATAACTACTCTTATGATATTATTTAATTGGTGATTTAAATGAAAAAATTTAATATGATTGATGAATCATTTACCTGTGATAACTGTGGTAAATTAGTAGAAAAATTAAACTATACTGCTCGTGATCATTGTAACTACTGCTTATACTCTAAACATGTTGATATAATGCCCGGAGATAGAAATAATCCTTGTAAAGGAATACTAAAACCTATAGGTATAGAAAAATATAAAGACACCTACAAAATAATTTATAAGTGTCTTAAATGTAATGAATTACATAAAAATATAATGGCAAAAGATGATAACTTTGATTTAATTATTGAACTATCTAGAAATTTTATTTCTTAATTCATTTATTAAATCAAATATACTAGGTACTGCAAAGATTGCAATAAGTAATATAAAAGCAATAACAAATATAGATATCATATCTTTATCAATTTTAAGACTAGACTTTTTAGTCTTTTTTTGTATTACCCTATCATTTATACTACTAGTAGTATCATGTAATTCTAAATTTTCATTATTATTTATATTATTATTAACATTAGTATTAAAATTTTGATTACCAGCAAATTCTGGCATCGTAATATTTTGAATATTTTGCTGACTAGAATTATAACTAGGCATAACAATACTTTCTTTATTAGTATTATCCTTTAACATATCATTAACATTAACATCACTATTACTATTAATATTCGTATTAACATTTGTTGTATTAGGAATATTTACCCCATTATTTAACATTGTATTAGCATTTAATGTAGCTTGATACTTTGGAACTTCATTAGTATTAATATTGTTATTATTATTATCTACATTATATAGTGTGTTATCATTCATAACATCGCCCTATCTTTCTAATATTATTAATTATAACTTCCAAGTATCATCATTTTTATCTCCTGTTACAAAACTCATATTAGGATATGCTGATACTTGACTATTATTTACATTATTATTCATATTATTACTAACATTATTATTATTAACAGTATTAGGAATTACCTTAGCATAATTATTATTAGGTACTTCTCCAATTGGTGCAGTATAATTAACATTAGTATTATTTGGAATTGGAGTAGTATAATTAGCATTACTATTATAATTTGTATACATTTGATTATTTACTCTATTATTTTGAGCCCCCATTTGTCCGTTATAAGTATTGTTTATCGGTACAGCTTGTACTGGTTGCGGTACAACTTCTCTTAAAGTAGCATTAGGCATTACATTATTTGTATAAACCATATTATTATTAGGAACCATATTAACTCCTTGATATACATTTTGTCCATAATTAGAAGTAGAATTAATAACCTCTGGTTCATTATAATTTTTAACTTCTTGTACTGGCATACTTGCATTATTATAATATAATCCATTTGTATTAACATTATTATTACTAATAGGATTAACTATATTATTTGTTTGCATAGGTTGTATCTGTGGTTGTTGTACTTGTATAGGAGTACCAACTACTCCATTAGTATTTAATCCATTATTTACTTCAACACTCTTATTTACACTAGGAATATTAACTTCTCTTGGTTCAAAATGAGGAGTTTGATTACTAAGTAAATCAAGATTTTTACTCTTATTACCTTCATTTACTTTATCTATACTATTAGTATTAACATTATCACTTACATTATTTATACTTTCTTGCATCACATTATTTGTAGTATTTAAATTATTATTAATAGCATTATTATTATCCATAACTACTTCTTCTTTTTTTACTTCTTCCTTTGGAGTCTCTACTTCTGTAACAGTCTTAACTTCTCCAACATCAGTGGCTTTAATACTACTTTCCTTTTTCTTTCTCTTTTGCTTACTATCTACTAAAAAACCAATTATAGTAATAATAATTATTACCAATACCCCAAGTATCCATAAATAATAATCTAACAAAAAATTTAACAATTTATCCATACACTATCAACCCTTATCTATATTTTCTAATCTAATAATATCATATTTTATTTCTTTTTACAAGTAATTTATAAACTAATACCAAGTCTCTCTAATAAATTATCATCTAATTCTTTTAAATTATTAACAAGCAAATCAAATGATCTCTTATATTGCCCTTTATTAAATAAATCAGTTGCATTATTAATAACTTCATCTATATTAGGATAACTACTTCTATATCTATTTCCATATATAATTAACTTTTCACTATATATTACACTCTTAACTAAATCATTAGTCTTATTATATATCTTAAATACTAAATCTCTTGCAGTATCTACTCTTATATTAAGTATCTTAATAACAATAGGCTTCTTCTCTAACTCTCTAGCTATTTCTTTAATTGCTTCACTAGCTTCCTCTAATTCTATTAAATAATTACTAGGTATAACAGGAATTTTATATTCTCTTAATTTAATCTTTGATTGCTTTAATATTCTTTCTATCTCTTCAAGTTGTTCTCTTGCTCTAGTTTCATCATCTTTCATACTAGTAATACTTCTAAGTCTAAAATCTAATTCATCTTGTAATCTAGATAATCTAGTATTAAGTCCATTTAATTCTTCAACTAACTTAGAATACGCAAAAGTCTTACCTCTTCCTTGATCCACTAATATCTTATAATCTTTATTAATCTTCTCTAAAGTCTTATTTATCTCACTAAACTTATTTATCTCTTCATCACTTAAATTATAATTAAGTTTAATATCATCTATTTGAATATATATATCATATACTACTTTATTTATTTTTTCTATCTTTTGCTTTAATACCTTAATATTTTCTCTAAATATATCTTTACTATCTTTCTCTTTATCAAAATCATTATATAAAGAATTAAAATAATCTAATATAGTTCTAAGTTCTACCTCACTATCTCCTATTTCTAAATTCTTCATATTTTCCATAATAGTATCTACTTTATTTCTTATTTCATTAATATTATACTCTACATTTAAATAATCAAGTGGGTATCCATCTCTTAACATTCTAGAATAAGATGTAGTTACTTGGTTAATCGAAGAAGGAATAAGTACAGTAGCCATAAGTACAACACTTGGTGCTTTATCTAAAATATTCTTAAGTTTATTAACCATTTCTTCTAAAACTATAACAATTTTTTCTACTTCTACATAATCATTAAGTTCCATTGCACGTTCAAACTCTAAAAATTTTTTACTTATCGCTTCAAATTCTAACTCTATATAATTATCTATAATACCATAATCTTTTCTTGTTCTCTCAAACTTATTAGTCATCTCTCTATATAACATCTTAAGTTTAGTAATCTTACTTCTATTTCTCTCCTCAGAATTAGTAACTAATTTAATTTCATTAAGTAAATTATCACTCTTTCTTTTTAAAGTACTAATCTCTATTTCTATATCTGCTATCTTCTTAATGGCACTATTAATATCCTTCTTATCAATTAAGAAATCTACCTCACTAATCATATCATTAACTCTAGGAACCTCAGTATCTTTAATTAACTTAAAAGTATTATCCCAATAATCTAATTTATTCTTTAAATTATCTGTTTTAACTAACTCTTTAACCTTTGATATTTCACTTAAAATAGGAACTCCAATTAGTTTATTCTTTTCTATATCTAAAAACTCTACTTCTTTCTTATATTTCTTAGTTTGATTTCTTTTTATAATAGAAAAAGTTGCTATAATCAAAATAAGTGACAAAGTAAATGTTATAACTGCTAAAATAATAATATTACTACCCACTATTCTTCACCTTCCAAATACTTATCTATATATTATTTTATCACATAATTTATTATTTTAAAATATAAATGTAATAACTTTACAAAAAACTTCTACTTAAAAAGAAAAAAATAGATATCTCTATCTATTAATAATCATATGGTAGCGACGGAGGGGGTCGAACCCACGACCTATCGGGTATGAACCGATCGCTCTAGCCAACTGAGCTACATCGCCATAAAAAGTAAGCAATATAATAATATCATAAATATTTTATTTTGACAATACATAAATTGCTTTTTTTTAATTTTTTTGCATACTTTTTATTTTTCTTAATAATTTTCCCTAATTCCCACTTAATTTAACCGTACTATATCTAACACTTGCAACATCTTCTTCATTAACTAACTTACTTATATCGCTCTTATTATATTTTAAATACAAACTATCCATATAAACATATAAATATATATAATCATCAATTTTATCACTTATCTTAGATACAAATACATCTTTATCTAACTCTTTATCCATTGTATAGTTATTATATACTTCATTAATTACTTGTTCAATACTTACATTATAACTACTAAGTATATCATCATTAGATAACACTTTATTATTCTTAACATCTATAACAATATTATTAATATAATTATTTACTCCCTTATAATCAATCTCTTCCTCAATCAAATATAAAATAGATAATACCCCATCCTTCATATCAAGTAATATTGTAGAATCTATATTACTATTTAACTTATAATTTCTAATATTATTTTCTTTTATATATTCTTCAATAAATTTCTTATTACTATCTATATTATCTTCAATACTTTTAATATACTCTTCCTCTTTATTTAAAAAACTATCATATAACAAACTAGAAACATTCTTAAATTTTACTTTCTTTAAATTAACACTACTATATAAATCCATATATTTACTAGTATCTATATCTTCTAAAATAACATAATTATTATAATCATTAAAGTAATTTACTTCATCTACTAAAGTATTATCATTATCTTTATTACTTACTACAAATAACACAACAAAAATAGCAAGAAGTATCAATATAACTAATATAACACTAAATATAGTTTCTTGTTTTTTCATCTTCTTAATCTCATTATCCATCTTTAATCCCTCTATTCCAGATTAATTATAACATATTTTTTTGCTTTTTTAAATATTTTTATGCTATACTATAAATGAAGGTGATAATTATGAAAACAAAAGTAGCATTAATATACGATTTTGATAAAACATTATGTTCAAAAGATATGCAAGAATACTCATTCATTCCAAATCTCAATATGACATCAAGTACATTTTGGAATGAAGTATCAAATTTTACTAAAGAAGAAAAAATGGATAAAATCCTAGGATATATGTATATGATGATAAAAAAATCACAAGAAATAAATAAAGACATAACAATTCCCTATCTAAATAGTTTAGGTTCTTCAGTAGAATTATTCCCTGGAGTATTAAACTGGTTTAATAACATCAACGAATATGGTAAAAAAATAGATTTAGAAATAGAACACTATATAGTATCTTCAGGAATAAAAGAAATAATCGAAGGAACATCAATTGCTAAATACTTCAAAGAAATATATGCCTGTGAATTTTTATATGTAAATAATGTTGCAGTATGGCCTAAACAAAGCATAAATTATACTGCAAAAACACAGTACATCAGTAGAATAAATAAAGGCGTACTAGATATCGCAGATGATGTAACACTAAATAAAATGATGGCAGATGACGAAAGAAGAATTTCATCAAAAAACATGATATACTTTGGAGATGGACTTACAGATATTCCTTCAATGAAAATGACAAGATCATACGGTGGATATGCTATTGCAGTATATCAAAATAATGATACTAAATTAGTCAAAGAATTAATAAACGAAAACAGAATAGATTTTTATGCAAAAGCAAACTATAACGAAAATGAAGAACTAGATAAAATAGTTAAAACAATACTTAATGATATATCTACTAAAACTAAATTAAATAATCTTCATAAAAAACAAATTAATGATACAAAAAGTATGTCTATAGTCTAGATATGCTTTTTTTCTTAATTCATTTTTTTAAACAAACTAATTAAACACATAAAAATCGCTATTTTACTCACTTTTTTAAGAAATTTTGCACCTTTATGCACCCACTTTTTAAAAAGCACTTATTTTTAACCGCATATTTACTAGTTTCAACAAAGTACAAAATCATATATATTAATCATTCAAAATAATAATTTTTTACTTCTCTTTCCTACCAATAGATATAAGTATCCCAATAGAAACAAGCGTAATAACTAAAGAACTACCCCCATATGAAAGAAAAGGAAGAGTAACCCCTGTAACAGGAATAAGTCCTACAACAACCATTAAATTTAGTAAAGTTTGAAAAGCAAGTGAATTAGTAATACCAAAAGCCAAATATTTACCAAACAAATTATTTGAACTCATACTTATCTTAAATCCCTGATATATTATTGAAATAAATAAAATAGCCACAATAAGTATTCCCATAAATCCAAATTCTTCACTTATAATAGCAAATATAAAATCCGTTTGAGGTTCCGGTAAATAAAAATGTTTTTGAATAGAGTTTCCAAGTCCATTACCAAGTAACCCCCCAGGACCTATCGCATACATTGATTGAATAATTTGAAATCCACTACCCAAAGGATCATTCCAAGGATTTAAAAAAGAAACAATCCTCTGCATCCTATAAGGTGCAACAATAACAAGACCAACTACCCCAATTAGTCCTAGTATTCCAAGTCCCACAAAAAAACTAATCTTAACACCACTAATAAAAAGAAGCATAATAACACTAACTACTATAATAACACCAGTACCAAAATCAGGTTGTAACATAATAAGACTAAAGACCAAAAATATAATAATAAGTATAGGAAATACTCCCTTTTTTATATTTCTTATCTCTTTATTATTAACACTTAAATACTTTGATACAAAAATAAGTAAACCAAGTTTAGTAAACTCACTAGGTTGCACCCCAAATCCTCCAATACCAAACCAACTTCTACTACCATTTCTAACAGTACCAACCCCAGGAATAAGAACTAAAATAAGTAAAATAAAACATACAAAAAATATAGTATTTGAGTACTTCTTGTATATTGAATAAGGCACCTTAGATACAACATACATAAGTATAAAACCCAAAATAGCAAAAATAGATTGACTAATTAAAAACTTATAGGGATTATTAAATTTATACTCAGCCCATACACAACTCGAAGAATAAATCATAACTAAACCAAACAAACTAATTAAAACAACAGATATAATTAACAGTCTAATATTCTTCTTCATTATAACCACCTAATTAATTATATGTAATTATATATATTATTAGAAAAAAAGAACTGCTAGTATCTCTCTAAACTAACAGTTTTATTTAAGTCTAATCTATTTACTTTTCTTTTTATTCTTACACTTACATATAATATTTCTTTTTCTAATAAGTTCATTAATCGTACTAATATCATTCTTAGTATTATTATTTCTTAAATCTCTTACCCTATTAACTATTTCCTTTTCTATATCTAAAGATTTTACATTACTATTATCTTTCGAAGACAAAACTAACTTTTCTATTTTCTTATAATTTTTATTCTTATATTTCTTTAACTCATAAGTAACATCATCATAATAATTAGAGTTCTTAATCCTAAATAGTTTCTTCTTCTTAGTAACATTAATAACTACCACAAAAACAATATATATCACAAATAAAATAAATGAACTAATTAAAAACTTACTAATACTACCATAAAATCTATAACATAACATAAACTCTATAAGTAAATATAATATCGATACTACATATAACCTATTTTTCTTATTATTATCTTTTATTACAAAAAGTGTAACAAGTACAAATACTATATAACTAATAATACTAATTATACTCGCAATAAATACACCCTTATCATACTTAAAATTATTATTAATAATGCGTATACTACTAGGAATAGTAACACTGTCATAACCCTCAAGATTAAAAGAAATACTAACTACTTTATATCCATTTATATATTCAGGAATAACTAAATCTTTACTCTCTCCCTTATATCTAGTAAGTTCTATTTCATTACCATATATACTATAATCATATAATATATCCTTATAATTAAAATCAACACTTTCTTCTTCATTAATAATATTATAATTACTATTACTTAAACTACTACAATAACTATTATTATAACAATGTATATTTATCTTATTACCATCTTCATAACTACTAATATTACTACCTATATATACATCTTTTACTTTACTATTTAAAAAAGCATTCGTAATAATCTTAGTAACATTATATCCATTTATCATATTAGGAATAACTAATTTTTCACTTACACCCTTATATGACGTAATAGTAATACTATCTTCTTCTAAAACATATGAAAAATCATATAATATTTCTTCTTCTATATTCTCTATTTTAGCACTTAAATTATTACTTCTAGCAAATCTATAAGAATAATTGTTTTTATCAGTAATAACAACTAAATCACTACTCTTATAACTACTTCCAAATAAAATTATATTAATAATAGCTAAAAATACAAACGAAATAAATATTGGTATCATTTTTTTCTTCATGTATTTTTCATTCCCTTCTTAATGCAATATATATAATGTAAAGTAAGGCAATAATCTTTATCTCTAATTTAAATATCACTTCATTTTTTACATACATAACTATTATAACATATCTTTATTATTTTTTATCACAGTAACTAAATATAAAATGTAAACTATGTAAAGAAAAAAGATTATGATTAAATAATCTTATAACCAAACTCCATATATTAATGCAAGAAGTCCAAGTATTAATCCCACTATCCAAAATAGTTTAACAATATCTTGTTCTTGCCATCCAAGTCTTTCAAAATGGTGATGAATTGGAGTCATTAAAAATACTCTTCTTTTTAACACTACTACCGAAAATATTTGTATAATTACACTAAGAGTCTCTATTACAAAAACTCCTCCAATTACTGCTAAAGATATTTCATGAGCAGTTAAAATTGCAATAGTAGCAAGTGTTGCACCTAAAGTTAAACTACCAGTATCTCCCATAAATACTTTCGCAGGATGTGTATTAAATACCAAAAATCCCATAATAGAACCTACTAATATAAAACAAAATATTCCAAGATCTTGGTATCCTTCAATCCACCAACTACCCCATGCAATAAGTCCAAAAGCAATAAATGCAATAACAGAAAGTCCCCCAGCAAGTCCATCCAGTCCATCAGTTAAATTAACTGCATTAGAACTTCCTACCAATAAGAATAATATAAATACTCCATAAAACCATTTTAAATTTAAGTTAATATTAAGTAAACTAATTCTAAGATAAGAATCTGCATCCGTAAACTGACTATATAAAATATAAAAAACAAGCGCTACAATAAACTGTAATACTAACTTCTGCATTTGTGATAATCCCTCATTAGTTTTTCTCTTTATACTAAGGTAATCATCCAAAAAACCTATAAATCCATAACTTATAAACACAAATAAAACAATCATTAAGTTCATTGAATAAGATATCTTATCTGTAAACAGTAAAAATAAAGTAGTAAGTACTGTAGGTATAATAAATATAACTCCCCCCATAGTAGGAGTACCTGCTTTACTTCTATGAGCTTCAACATATACATTTATATTTTGTCCTAGTTTAATCTTCTTTAAAAAAGGAATAATTATAAGTCCAAAAAAAGTTGCAGCAATAAACCCTATCATTAAAGCAAATAAAGATTTAGTTAAAGTTAACATTGCATATTCTCCCTTCCGTTATAAATATTATAGCATAATTATAATACTTTTTCTTATTTATTACCAAACTTTACAATTATTTTTGTAAAGTATCTAACTAGTAAGAAGTAATCTAACAGTATCATTTTCTTTAATTCTTACTCCTCCCTTTGGAGACTGTGATAAAACTTTATCCCCACTACCAGTATATTCTATATTAAAATTCTTAAGTTGACTTTTTGCTTCTTTAACACTAAGTCCTTCTACATCACTAACAGTATAATATTTAGTATCATACCATTGATATTTCTTTTCTGTAGTATTAAGACTAGGTTTTATATCATATATTTGTATAATATCACTAAGCATATTTTTGGCAATAGGAGCAGCAATAGTACCACCATATTGTGTTACCCCTTTTGGATTATCAATTGCAACATATACTATAACCTTAGGATCATCCGCAGGTAAAAAACCTATAAAAGATAATATATAATTTCCTACCATATATACACCATTATTAACCTTTTGAGCAGTACCAGTTTTACCTCCTACTCTATAGTTTTCAATATATGCATTTCTTCCTGTACCAAGAGCAACAACACTTTCTAATGTCTTTCTAACTATTTCACTAGATTCACTACTTATAACATCTCTAACTTTTTGTTTTGAATTTTCTAAAATTATTTCACCAGTTTCTCTTTCAGTAATTCTTTTTACAACGTAAGGTTTATACAAAGTACCACCATTAATTGCTGCACTAACTGCAGTAATTTGTTGTATCGCAGTAACACTAACACCTTGACCAAATGCTGAAGTTGCAAGTTCAACAGGACCTACCTTATCTATATTAAACAAGATACCCGTTGCTTCCCCATTTAAATCTATTCCTGTTTTCTTACCAAATCCAAAATTTTTAATATAAGAAAACAACTTTTCTTTACCAAGCCTATTACCTAACTCTACAAATCCTGGATTACAAGAATTTTGTACAACTTCTAAAAAAGTTTGCGAACCATGTCCTCCCCTTTTCCAACACTTAATTCTTGCTCCATCAACATTTACACTACCACCATCATAAAACATATCTTTTTCTAAATCAACAGTACCTTCATTAACTGAAGCAGCAAGAGTAACTATCTTAAAAGTAGACCCTGGTTCATAACTTGCCCATATTGCATAATTTCTATTAATTTCTTCAGTAGTATAATTTTGATAATTATTAGGATCATAATTAGGCCTAGAACTAATTGCAAGTATCTCCCCATTATTAGGATCCATTGCAATTGCCCATGCTCCATCTGCATTATATTTACTTATCGCATTAGCAAGTCCGCTTTCTATCGAAGACTGTACTTCGAAATTTATAGTCAAATAAACATCAAGTCCTGAAGTGGGTTCTACATATACCTCATTTTTCTTTAATTTATTGCCCTTAGCATCCGAAAAATACTGTATCGCACCAGCACTACCAGTCAAATATGTATCATATTGTAACTCTAACCCACTAAGTCCTTGATTATCTATACCAACAAAACCTAAAATATGACTCATAAAATTATTATATGGATAATATCTCTTACTTTCCTTAACTAAATAAACTCCATCATATCCTAAAGTATTAATCTTATCTGCTATATCATAAGAAAGTCTCCTTCCTTCTGGATGTACTCTCTCTATCGAGGACTTTTTATATAAATGTTCTTCAATAACAGACTTATCAACATTTAATATACTAGCAATATCACTAGCAACACGATCCTTATCTTTAACTTGATTAGGAATAAAAACTAAACTAACCGTAGTAAGATTATCCGCAACAGCCTTATGATCACTAGTATAAATTCTCCCTCTATCTGCCTCAATAGGTAAATTTCTACTCCATAAACTACTTGCTAAACTACTAAGTTTTTTATAATCAATAACCTGTATATAAAAAACTTTACATATAATAATTATAAAAGATAATATAATACAAAGTAATACAATCATTTCTTTCTTATGAATATTTTTAAAAAACATTATCTTCACCCTCATAAAATAATATGAAAAAAAATAACTTTAATGATTTATCACTATAATAATATAAAATAATTGTAATAAATGTTTTAAAGAGTAATTAAAAACAGCAAATTTATTATAAACTTGTTCTAATATATCTATTACCTGTTTTAAAGCATCAACATTATTATCAAAATCTACATTAACTACATAGTTAAGTCTTTTACTATAATTATTAAATGAATCATTCAACAAAACAAGTTCTATAATTATACCAAATTTCAATTTAAAAAATGTTTTTAATATAATTGTTTTTAAAATGTTAGATTTTATTAAAAAGTACAATAAAAAGAACATTTAAATTTTCTTCAGATCCTATTATTGTATAAAAAATAAGCAGTGGTGTTCTGCTTATTAAACTTATTTAACTTTATTTGCAAGTTTTATAACTGCTTTAGTATATTTCATAAGTTCT
>SAMEA104315433__coassemble_232_pt1 | contig 29819 bp, 27 predicted proteins | sample SAMEA104315433__metabat2_high_PE_005 | metagenome-assembled genome bin SAMEA104315433 (sample SAMEA104315433) | gut metagenome | biome: Monkey gut; feature: monkey-associated habitat; material: faeces | place: China | collected 2013 | reverse complement strand
ACAACCTATAGTTAGTGATGAGTCCCTAAAAATAAAAGAAATTAGGGCAAGTATCGGGGAGTTACTTAATACTTATGATGATTTATACGTTGATGGAGTAGACTTTCTTACTTTAGAAGACTTAACTAATATAATTAATAATCCAGAAGAAATAGATTTAGAAACTGTAATATTTGGTATTTCTTATTGTATTGATTTTATAAATAATAATAGTAATTCTTTGGAAGAAAGAGAAAAATATGTTGATTATTTTAATAAGTTAAAAGATATATACATAGTTAAATATAAAGTATTGGAAGATGCTAGAAGGATTGCTAATGAAAAAAATAAGAGATATTCTAATTTAGAAGATGCTGTTAAGGAATTAGAAATTAGTTCAAGGAATTTTTATGGTAGTAAAATTTACTTTGACTTAAGTGATGAAGATAGAGAATACTTTGAACATTTTAATAATATGGTTAAGGAATTTGTGGACAAGTTAAATGATGTTTTAATAAGTGATGAGGAAGATATAACTATAGAATTATATAATGAACTTATGAGTGAATATAATAAATATATTGAGTCATTTGATGCGATTACTAGTTATTATGTTAATGGTGATATTAGTAGTAAGAATGAAAAGATAATGAAGAGTTTTATTATTAATGATATAGATTCAAATACTAGTGAACCTGTAGTTATATGTGATTTTTGTACACGACCTCTTATTGATGAAGCTGCACTTAGTAGTGGTAGAAATTGGAAGGATGAATATTCTTTGTTAATTAATGAGTTAATTACATATGGTGAACCACTTATGTTATTAAATGGAGAAAGTAATGTAAGTAACTATACTGATAAGATTGATGACTTTGTATGCTTTGATAGAGATAGAAAATTTAAGACAGGTATGCATAGATATCGTGCTACTAGAAATAGTAATGTTAGATTTGTGGAAGAAATAATTACTTTAAAACCTAATACTCCAATATTTAATCAAGTAAAAGGTATTATATTAAAATATTTACCTGACGCTGTTATTTCTAATGATAAGGATTTTACATTATATATTAATTTTGCTAATATGGTAAAAAAGATGGATAAAGAGGGATATAATGTTGCTATTAGAAGATTAGGAGAGTCTAGCTTAATGAAATTATTTTATCAAAATGGAAAATATAAGAGTCGTAAGGGAGAAAATGATGGTACATTAAAGACTGAACTTACTGATAAAGATTTACCTTTACTTGAAGAATATATTTCTAGAACTATTGATGCTTATAAGAAACTTAATAATGATTATGGATTTAATATTAATTTTGTGGAACAAGATGGGTTACATAAGGAAAGAGAGGTGTAATTAATGAATAGTTATGATATACTTATTGGTATGTTAAAGGAAGATAAAAATAATCTTACTAATAATTGTAAGATATATAATGTTTATAATGAGTTAATAGAAAAGTTAAATAGTTGTATTGATAACAAGAATTCTTTGAGTGATATTAAAGAAGATTTAGAAGTAGTTATAGATAATGATATTAAAGAATTTATTACTTTTATTGCTAATATTTTAAATAGTAATGTTATGATAAGTAATGATGAACTTAATAGTAAAGTAAAAGAATATGTAGATAAGTTAAAGAATGAAAGAGATAATAGAAAAGAAGTTACTGAGTACAAAGAAAATGTAAAAAAGATAGATAAGTTACTTAATATTATTGATGGAGGTTATAATGATGATTTAGAACCTTTAGTTAATTATATTAAGGAAAGTTATATAAATAAGAGAATAGACTTTTTTACATATGTTAATCTTAGTATGTATCTTGTTGTTAAAAAGAGTGAAGTTTATAACGAGAATAGTGATGAGATGGAAGAAGTTATTATTGATGAAAATGATGAAGAAACATACGAAAATATCAAAGAAAGAATATCTACATTATTTAAAGAAAATGGATATGATTATGATTTAATTGATGATAATTTTAAAGAAAGAATAGAAAGATTATCAAAAATAGAAAATATTTCTAAGGTATTAAGATTCTTTAAAAATTATGGATTGTTTCCGGAAGACATAAATACTTATCAAAATATTATTTCTAAAATATTTATATATTATGATGAGAAAGCAGTAAATAGAGTGGGAGAGTTTTTAGATAATAATAAAAATACTTCTTTAGATATGCTTTTAAAGATGGGAACAGTTTTCTTTAGTAGAAAAAGAGAATATAAAGTTAGAAATAGAAGTGATAAATCTGGAGGAATTAGTAAGGGAGACGTTGTATATGGTAATTCTTTAGATTTTACTTTGAATGTTGAATTATATAAAAGATTACTAGGAAAAGATACTGATTATTCAATGAGTGATAGTGATTTTATGGAGAGAGAAGTATTCTTTTCTACTCCAAATGAAGTATTAAAAAAGAATATTAAACTATTTAAGAGTTATGGTATTATTTCTTTTGATGAAGATGATAGTTTAACTGATAAAAATTCTTTTTATAGAAACTCTAGTTGCTTTGCAGGAAGAAATGTTGAATATATATTAGATAGATGTATTGAGAGTAATTTATATGATTATATAAAGAAATATAAGACTATTCTAAAAAGGGGAAAATCTACATTTACATGGTATAAGATTAAAAGGGCTTACTCTTTGGGAGAAAGTATTAGATTTAATGATAGTGATGCATCTAATAGTAGATTAAAGAGAATTTTTACTGATGACGATGAAAGTTATAATGGTATTTCTAGAACTATAAAAACAAATATTTATGGTAAGAGATATGAAGTTATTAATCAAAAACTTATGACTATGGGTGATTTAGTTAGAGGTAATAAAAGCTATCCTGACCCTCAAGGGGAACCCGATGGTTATGCTGAAAAAGAATTCTTACATTTTTATAAATATAAAGTTTATAATATCACGGATATTATTGATGTAGTTAAAAGAAAAAGTTATATAAATAATTTTAACTATTTTAGAGAAAAATTAAGTTCTGTTAATGATGTTTTAAGAGATTATTATTCAAGAGATTTGAAATATTATAATGGTATATTTGATGATTCATTAATAAGCATTTTGGATAGTCCTAAAAATTTGTCTCATAATGCAAGTATTAATAAGGGTAATGGTGGGCTTTCTTATCAAATTGTTGTAGAATCTAAAGAATGGCCTAAGGTGGAAGTTACTGTATCTAGACCTAAGGTATTAAAGATATGTAGTTTATTAAAGAAAGAAAATCTATGGATTGATGAAAGAAGTAGTTATGATGAGATAGTAGCGTTAGTACTTGTTACTATTACTAAAGATTCTGTACTTAGTGAAGCTGAAATGGAAGCTTTAAAATATGTTTCTAAAGTTATTGCTAATGTTTTATATAATGGTGCGAATAAGAATAAAGGAGTTATAAAATGATAGATTTTTTAAAGGATTGTGGTATTGAAGAAAATGTTATAGATAATATAATGGATACGTATTCTTCGACTGTTGTATTTAGTTTTAGTTGTAATGAAATAGAAGTAAAAAAGATAATTAATTATTTAAATACTCTAGGTATAAAGAATATTGGTTATATTTTAACTAGTAATCTAGATTTCTTTTTTCAAACATTTGATGATGTTGTAAAACTATTTAATAAATATGATATTATTAAGTTAATTACTGCGATTAATAATGATCCTGATGTTATAAGAGAACTTAAATAAATATTAACTATAAGACTATTTTAGTTTTATAGTTTTTGTTTAAATAATAGCAAATCTCAAATCTCCCCACTTTGGAATCACTATCCACATGTCACGATTATTTGCAATTGTTTTAGTTTTGTGATAAAATATATTTTGAACTTTTTATCAAGTTTAAAATTAATTGACAAAAGTGATATTTTTTGAGATAATTTTATTGTAGAGGTGATTATATGAACCACGACAAGATTTCTTTAACTATTCAAGATATTTTAGAGAAAGAATTTAAAATTGATGCAAGGGGATATAGACTTCAAGAAGTTGATAAGTTTTTAGATGTTATTATAAAAGATTATAATGAATATAATAATATTATTAAGGATTTAGAAAACGAGAGAAAGACTTTAGTTCAAGAAAATCAAGAACTTAAGCAAGAAATTAGAAATTTGAAGTCTAGTATTGAAGCAGTTAAATTAGACGAGAAAGAAATTACAAATGTTGATTTGATAAGGAGAATTTCTCAATTAGAGAAAATAGTATTAGGAAAAGAACAATAATATCTGGGTAAATGCTGTATATTAATTTATATAGAGGAAAGTCCACACTTGCACTATCTGTGATGATAGTAGTGTTTGTGCTTAGGGAATAAATAACCTAAGGCAAGTTATACTTGACGGCTTCATCTTATCTAAGGCTTTATGCTATTTGAAAAAGATGATGTAAAAGTGCCACAGAGACGAATTTATTTAGAAATAAGTAAAGTGAAACGAGGTAAACCCCACAAGCAAGAAACTCAAATTTTGGTAGAGGAACCATTTAATAGGAATAAGAACTAGAGAATGGATGCATATGCATAGATAAATATTTACCGCTTCTTATGAAGTACAGAAAGTGGCTTATAAGATATTATTATTTATTTTGAAAGGATTTTATCATGAATGAAATTGGTATAAAATTAAAAGAAAAAAGAGAGGAAAATGGAGTCTCGGTTGAAGAGGCTGCGGAGGATTTAAAACTTCGACCTAGTCAAATAACTAGTATTGAGGAAGGTAAAAAAGAAGATTTTAAAGATATAATGCTTCTTAAGAGTATGATTAAGGATTATAGTAAGTATTTAGGACTTGATAGTGAAGAAATAATAGACCAGTTTAATGAATATTTATTTGATATTACTTCAAAGATTCCAATTGATTTAATAGAAAAGGCTAAAGAAGAAAAGAAGGATGAAGTAAAAGAGTTTGTTTCACCATATACTAATGTAAAAAAAGATAATAATACGTTTAAAATTATTTTGATTTGTGTTATTATTTTAGTAATAGGGGTAGTTGGATTTTTGATATTTAATTCAAAACAGAATAGTAGTAAAATTAATGATAATGTAACATATGCTATTAGGAGGTAATATGTATGAATACTGCAAATAAAATTACAATGTCTAGAATAATAATGTCTATAATTATAATTGTTATTCTTGTGTTTCCATTTGAGTTAGTTGGTATTGATATGCCAAAATACTTATTTAATGGTAATATTCATATAGAACTTAAATATTTAATTGCAGGATTTTTATTTGTTATTGCATCTCTTACTGATTTTTTAGATGGTTTTGTTGCAAGAAAATACAATATGGTTACTGATTTTGGTAAGATGGTTGATGCAATTAGTGATAAATTACTTACTAATACAGTACTTATTATACTTGCTTGTGATGGTAAGATTAGTTCTATTGTGGCAGTAATTATTATTGCAAGAGATATAGTTGTTGACTCTATAAAGATGATTATAGGTAATAATGGTAAGGCTGTTGCTGCGATAGGAATAGCAAAAGTTAAAACGGCATCTTTGATGGTGGGACTTGCACTTACATTATTTTATAATATACCATTTGAACTTTTAAATCTTAGAGTAAATGATTTTTTACTTGCTTTAGCAGCAATATTATCTGTTGTATCAGGAATTAAGTATTATATGATGGCAAAGCCATATTTGAGTGTTAAGTGATAGTGTATGCTATCTTTTTTTGTTGACTATTATTCTATTGTGTGATATTATATATGGCAATTGGAGGGGATAATATGAGTTATTATCAATGTATTGATTGTAAATATTATGATGAAAATGATAGAAATAGTTATGGTGAGGGATGGTGTACTGAGTATTGCAGATATTTTCCTCAAGGAGATAAGGCTTGTGGTAGATTTGATAGGAGAAGTGATTATGAAGGTAGAAGTAATTGTTTTTTAACTACTACTATATGTAATATGTTTCATTTTCCTGATAAGTGTTTAGGACTTGAAACTTTAAGAGATTTTAGGGATTCTTATTTAGTTAAGAATGAAAAGTTTTATCCACTTCTTGCTGAATATGAAGTAGTAGGTCCTATTATTAGTGATAAGATGTTTAATGATGTTCATGGATATGAAGTTGCAGAATATATGTATGAAAATTATTTATATGATATTATAGTTAATTTAAATACTACTAAAAATTATGATGAAGCAGTAGATAAGTATGTTATGATGGTTGATGATTTAATTAGAATGTATGATGTTCATGTTACTGTTAATGATAGTGATATTTGTGAATTATCTAAGAAGATTAAATATGGTAAATATAAGGTGAAAAGAAGAGTTAATGAGTAATAACTTTTCTTTTTTTAGAAAAAAACACAAACAAATGTTCAAAAAGTATTGACAAAGATATAAAACTATTATACAATTAGTTTGTACTGTGATAGGAGGTTAAAAATGAGTAAAATTGATGATAAGGATAAAGCATTATCACAAGTTCTTGCTGATATAGAAAAGCAATTTGGTAAGGGTGCGATAATGAAGTTAGGTGATCAAGAAAAGATGGAGATAGAGACAAGTTCAACTGGGTCATTATCGCTTGATATTGCACTTGGTGCAGGTGGATATCCAAAGGGAAGAATTATAGAAATATATGGTCCAGAATCTTCAGGAAAAACTACTTTTGCATTACATGCGATTGCTGAAGTACAAAAAAATGGTGGAAGAGCAGCGTTTATAGATGCAGAGCATTCACTAGATCCAGTTTATGCTTCCAATTTGGGTGTTGATATAAATGAGTTATTACTTTCACAACCTGATACTGGAGAACAAGCGCTTGAGATATGCGATGCTTTAGTTAAAAGTGAAGCAGTTAGTATTATTGTAATAGATTCAGTTGCAGCACTTGTTCCACAAGCTGAAATTGATGGAGAAATGGGGGACTCACATGTTGGACTTCAAGCAAGACTTATGAGTCAAGCTTTAAGAAAATTATCTGGTTCAATAAATAAAACAAATACTATTGTTATATTTATCAATCAACTTAGAGAAAAGGTTGGAGTAATGTTTGGTAATCCTGAAACTACACCTGGTGGTAAAGCACTTAAATATTATGCATCTGTTAGACTTGATATTAGAAGAGGAGAACAAATTAAGTCTGGTACTGATGTTATTGGTAATAAAACTACAATTAAGGTTGTAAAAAACAAAGTTGCACCACCATTTAAGAGTGTTGTAGTAGATATTATGTATGGACAAGGTGTTTCATATGAAGGTGAGTTAGTGGACCTTGCTACTGAAGCAAATATTATTGAAAAGAGTGGAGCATGGTATTCTTATAATGGTAATAAAATAGGTCAAGGTAAAGAGAATGTTAAGTTATTATTTAAAGATAATAAAGAACTTGCTAAAGAGATTGATACTAAAGTTAGAGAATATTATGGTATAAAAAAAGAAAAGACTAGCAAAAAGAAAACTAAAGAGTCTTAGAAATTAATGGGTTATATATATAATTTAATATGTTGTTTAAAAGAAGTGTATTTAGAATTGAAATAACTTCTTTTTTCTTGACTTTAACACAAATAAAAGATACAATTATATTGTATAGTTTAAATTAAATAAGTAATTTTATTCTATAAATGATATAAGAATGGAGGTGTTCTATGAGTGGAACTGGTTTCTCCATTTTGATGTTTGTTCTTGGATTAATTTTGGGAGTAATAGTATTACTTGTTATAAATTATTTAAAAGTTAAAAATAGTCAAAGTAAAGCAGAACTTATAATTGATAAAGCAAAGAAAGATGCTGATAAAATAAAAAGAGAATCTTTATTTGAAACTAAAGAAGAAATACATAAATTAAAACTTGAAACTGAGAAAGAAATTAAAGAAAAGAAAAATGAAGTGAAAGAGACAGAAGATAGACTTTTACAAAGAGAAAATAATATTGATAGAAGAGATGTTACACTTCAAAATAGGGAAAATGCGCTTGAAGAGCGTGAAAATAATTTGTTAGATAAACAAAAGAAAATTCAAGAAACTGCTGAAGAAATGGAAAACATAAAGAAAGAACAACTTGAAATACTAGAAAAAATTAGTAAATTTACTAAAGAACAAGCAAGAGATGCAATAATGAAAAATGTTGAAGACAGTATGGATAAGGAAATTGCATCTTATGTTAAAGAAAGAGAAGCTGAAGCAAAATTAGAAGTAGATGATAAAGCAAGAGAAATGTTAGTTACTTGTATGCAAAAATATGCTGCAGATATTACTAATGAACAAACTGTTTCGGTAATTAATTTACCTAATGATGAAATGAAAGGTAGAATTATTGGTAGAGAAGGAAGAAATATTAGAACTATTGAATCTGTTACGGGTGTTGATTTAATTATTGATGATACACCTGAAGCGATTGTTATTTCTAGTTTTGACCCTTTAAGAAGAGAAATTGCAAGACTTACTCTTGAAACTTTAATTAAGGATGGGAGAATACATCCTGCAAGAATTGAAGAAGTATATGATAAGATGTGTGTAGAAGTTAACCAAAAAATTAGGGAATATGGTAAAGAGGCGATCTATAGTTTAGGACTATCTAAAGTTGATCCAGAACTAGTTGAAATTATTGGTAAACTTCACTTTAGAAGTAGTTATGGGCAAAATGCTTTAGAACATTCAATGGAAGTTGCAAGAATTAGTGGATTACTTGCTAGTGAGATAGGAGTAAATGCTAATATTGCTAAAAGAGCAGGACTACTTCATGATATAGGTAAGGCAATTGATTTTGAAATGGAAGGAAGCCATGTACAAATTGGTGCTGAACTTGCAAAAAGATTTAATGAGGATAAGGTTGTTATAAACGCTATTGAATCACATCATGGAGATAAAGAGGCAACTAGTGTTATATCTGTTATTGTTGCAATAGCAGACACTATATCAGCATCTCGTCCTGGAGCAAGGAATGATTCATCAGAAAACTATTTCCAAAGATTAGAGCAATTAGAAGCAATAGGTAATTCTATTCGCGGTGTTGAAAAAACATTTGCAGTTCAAGCAGGTAGAGAACTTAGAGTTATGGTAAAACCTGATGAAGTAGATGATTTAACGTCGTATTCTATTGCTAGGGAAATTAAAGAAAGAATTGAGAATGAGATGCAATATCCTGGTACTATTAAGGTAACAGTTATTAGAGAAACTAGAGCAACAGAAGAGGCTAAATAAGTCTTTTCTTCTTTTTTAAGGAGGATTTAATGGAAGTATTTGATTTAACTACTAATGAAAAGATTGGTCAAATGTTTATGTTTGGTATTAATAATAAAGATATAACACCTTTATATTCTTTAATAAGAGATTATAAGATAGGAGGAGTAATTTTATATAAAAAGAATTATTCTTCATATCAAGAGATGGTTGATATAATTAATAAGTTAAAGGATGCTAATAAAGAAAATAAAATTCCTTTATTTATTGCTATAGACCAAGAGGGTGGTAGGGTTAATAGATTACCAAATGAAATACATAATATTAAGAATATATATGATTTATCTAGTTTAAATGATATAAATATTTTAAAGAAGAGTGTTGATATTACTTCATATATTTTAAGTAATAGTGGTATTAATATGAATTTTTCTCCAGTATTAGATATTTATAATGGTATGGAAAATGGTGTATTATATAAAAGGTGTTTTTCTAGTGATATAGATGTTGTATCTAATTATGGTATTTCTTATATGAAAAAGTTACAAGATAATAATATAATATCTGTTATAAAACATTTTCCTGGTCATGGTATGTCTAGGAAGGATTCACATATTTTTGTGCCTGTTGTGCATAATAAAAAATTATATGATAGTCATGTTAAGCCTTTTCTTGATGCAATAAATAATTCTTGTGATGCTTTAATGCTTGGGCATATTGTTGTTAAGGGTATTACTTATGGTGTGCCAGCATCTATATCTAAAAGATTTATTAAGAACTATATTAGGGATAAATATAATTATAATGGACTTGTTATTACTGATGATATTAGGATGATGGCATTATCTTTTTATAGATTTAATATAATTGATAGAGTATTTAATTCTGGTAGTGATATAGTTTTATTTAAATATAAAAAGAACGATTATAAGATAATTAATAGAGTTGTTGATATGTATAATAATAAGAAGATAGATAATGAACTTATCAACAGTTCTGTGGATAGAATTATTAAAATTAAAGAGAAATATAATATTAATGATAATAAAGTTAGTAATATAATAGATATAGATTTAATTAACAAAGATATTGATGAGATAAATAGTAATTTTAAATAGAAGAAGTATGTTATATATTTCTTTTATTTATATGTAAATGTTGTTAAATTACTTTACTTTTTCTTTCTATAAATGATATAATAATATATATACTGGAGGTTACAAGATGGGACTATTTGATAAGATAAAGAAAACATTTGATTTTAAGAAGAAAGATAATGTTAATGAATATGATGAGGGATTAAGAAAAAGTAGGAATGAATTTATTTCTAAGTTATCTAATTTATCTAATAAATATAAAAATATTGATGATGATTATTTTGAAGAGTTAGAAAATATACTTATTATGGCAGATATTGGTGTTAATACTGTTATGTCTTTTGTAGATAAATTAAGACTTAGAGTAAAGAAAGAATCTATTACTAGTCCAGAAGAATTAAAAGAAATTATTGTAGATGAATTACTTATAATGTATGTTGGAAACAATATTATTAGTTCTAAGGTTGATTTAAGTAATAAACCTTCAGTAATACTTTTTGTAGGTGTTAATGGTGTAGGTAAGACTACTACGATTGGTAAATTAGCAAATAAGTATAAAAATGAAGGTAAGAAGGTTATGTTAATTGCAGGTGATACTTTTAGAGCAGGAGCAGTAGAACAACTAGTTTTATGGGGAGAGAAAACTGGGTGTTATGTAGAACATTCTTTAAGTAAAGATCCTTCAGCAGTTATATACGATGGTGTTAATAAAGCAGTTAAGGAAAATTATGATGTAGTACTTATTGATACTGCGGGTAGATTACAAAATAAGGTTAATTTAATGAATGAGTTATCTAAGATAAATAATGTTATTAAAAAGATTATTCCTAATGCTCCACATGAAACATTTTTAGTAATAGACGCTACTACGGGACAAAATGGTATTATACAAGCAAAAGCATTTAAAGAAATTACTGATATTACGGGTATTATTTTAACTAAATTAGATGGTACTGCGAAAGGTGGAATAGTTATTGCTATAAAAGAAGAAGTAGGTATTCCTGTTAAGTTTATAGGACTTGGGGAAGGAGTTAATGACTTAAAGACTTTTGATATAGAAAAATATATTTATGGATTATTTAAAGAGTTATAATAGAAAGGGAAGATAATATGAAAGGTAATAATAAAAATATTGTTAAAAGAAAGAATAATAGTAATGCTAAGAAAAAAGTAAATGATGTTAATGATGAGGTTATGTTAAAACTTAAGGAGAAAGAAGAGAAACTTAAGGTATTAGAAAATGAAATAGAAAAAAAGGAAGAATTACTTGGTAAAGAAATAGTAGAAAAGAAAGATGATATTAAAGATAATATATATAAGACAGAAAAGAAAGTAATTAAGGAAGTTAAGAAAAATACTAAAAAGATAGAAAAGAAGATAGATAATAAGAAAAAGAAAGATAATAGATTTTATGAAAAGTGTTCTTGTTATATAGTGGGAGTTATAATATTATTTTTAATATATGCTGTAATTAAGAATAGTATATTTATACCTGCGCTTCTTATAACTATAGGATTATTACTATTTTGTATTGCTTATTATTATATTAATGATAATAGTAAGAAATCTTTAGTATATGGACTTTTTGAATTTGGTGTATTCTTAGTTATTGCTGCTATTATTTATACAATAGTTTTAACGGTATAGTTATGGATAAGAGAGATTATTATATTATTTTATATGATTATTATTATAGTTTGTTTTCTTTAAAACAAAGAGAATATTTTGAAGATTATTACTTTAATAATTTATCTTTAAGTGAGATAAGTGAGAATATTGGGGTAAGTAGAAATGCAATACACAAGAGTATTAAATTGATAGAAAAGAAACTTACTTTCTATGAAGATAGTTTAGGGTTATATAAAAAGAGTTTAAAGATAAAAGAGATAATAGATAGTGTTAATGATAATAGTATTAAAAGTAAATTAGAGGAATTATTATGAGTAATGATGATAAAGAGTTTGTTGTTATTGAAGATAATGATATGCCTATTGATAATTATAAGAAGATAGATAATAAATATAAGATTAATGGTTATGTTAATATATTCTTTTTAATAAATATTATTATTATGTCTAGTATATTAATTGCTGTTATTATTTTAGGAAGATGAGGAAATTATGGAGAGTAGATTATATGATACAAGTTTACCTATAGGGAATAATATAGATGTTACTAATACTAAGAGTGATAATAGTTCTATATTAAGTAGATATGCTGATGAACTTACTAGTAAAGAATATATTACTAATCCTGCGATTGCTAGGGAAGAAGAGATAAAAAAAGCAATAATTGTACTTCTTACACCAGAGAAATCGTGTGTATTAGTAGGTAAACCTGGTATTGGTAAGACGGCGATAGTTGAAGGTATAGCATACAAAATTCAAAGAAATGAAGTACCTGATGCTCTTAAAAATTATAAGATATATAGAGTTAATACTACGGCATTAATTGGGGAAGATGATGGAGAAAATAAGGTTTTAAAACTTGTTAATGAACTTAAGAATATGGAAAGGGTAATTTTATTTATTGATGAGATACATACATTAATTGGTAGTGATAGTCAAGGAGCATTAGACCTTGCTAATATGTTTAAAGAGGGATTAAGTCGTGGTACGATTAAGATGATTGGTGCTACTACAACTGATGAATATAATAGATATATACTTAGAGATAAGGCTTTTTTACGTAGATTTGATAAGGTTGATGTTATGGAATCTACAAGTGAGATGTGTGCTCAAATACTTATTCAGACATTACCTAAAATAGAGAAACAAACTGGTGTTAAATTACCTTATACTAACTTTGTTAATGAAAATATTATTAAGTTTATAGTGGATATTACTAGTGAATATAATAGAGTATATGAGAATGCTTCAAGGTATCCTGATGTTGCACTTGTTATGTTAAGACAAGCATTTTCTAATGCGGTTTATGAAAATAATAAAGAAGTTACTTTTAAAAATATATATGATGCAATTAGATTTAGTAAGGCAGTATATCCTGATGTTATAAAGAAATATTTAGTTAAGTTTAAGGATTTATTTGAGGAAGAATTAACTAATGAGAATGTAGAAGTGGATATAGATAATTATTTAAAATAAAATATCAATTTAGGTTGGTATTTTTTCATTATCACTAATTTATATTTTGAATATAATAAAAATGATTAGGAGGTTATATGAAAAAATATATTATATGGTGTTTAGTTTTTGTACTTGTGATTATTCTTGTAGTTTTAAATGTTTTTAAGAAGGAAGCTCATTCTAATTTAAAAAAATTAAAACTTGCAGAGGTTGCACATACTATTTTTTATGCACCACAATATGCAGCGATTAGTAATGGCTACTTTGAGGAGGAAGGACTTGATATCGAACTTATACTTGCAAATGGTGCGGATAATGTTATGTCTTCAGTGTTATCTGGTGATGTTGATATTGGATTATCTGGAACAGAAGCTACTATTTATGTTTATAATGGTGGAGAGAAAGATTATGTTAAGACTTTTGCTGGATTAACACAAAAAGATGGATCATTTCTAGTATCTAGAGAAAAGTATGATAATTTTTCTTTGGAAGATTTAAAGGGTAAGACTGTAATTGGTGGAAGAGTTGCAGGTATGCCTGAACTTACTTTTGAATGGGCTCTTAGACAAAATGGAATAGATCCTAAGCAGGATTTAACTATTGATACATCCATTGCTTTTGCAGCGATGGAAGGAGCATTTATTTCTGGTATTGGGGACTTTGTTACTCTATTTGAACCAAATGCTTTATCTGTTGAAAAGAATGGATATGGATATGTAGTAGCATATGTTGGAGAGTTAGGAGGTAATGTTCCATATACTGCTTATAATGCTAGAAGTAGTTTTATAAATAATAATAAAGATGTTATAAAATCATTTTCTAATGCAATTAATAAGGGACTTAAGTATGTTAAAGAATCTAATTCTTTAGATATTGCTAAATCTATTACTAGTTTCTTTCCTGATACATCACTTAATGATTTAGTTAAGATTATTGATAGATATAAAGATGGTGGGGCATGGAAGAAGAATATTACTATTAATGAACAAGAATTTGTACATATACAAGATATTATTATTGCTGGTAATGAATTAGATAGTTATGTGGATTATGATAAATTAATATATAGTGAATTTTTTAAAGATTATGAATAAGATTCTCAGTGTTAATAACTTAAATAAAAGTTATTTCTCTTTGAATGGGGAAATTCTTGCAATAGAAAATGTTTCATTTAACGTAAATGATAATGATTTTATTGCAATAGTGGGACCTTCAGGATGCGGAAAATCTACATTACTTTCTATACTTGCTTCTTTAGAAGAATATAATTTTGGTAATATAGAGTATTATAAAAAAGATATAGAAATAGGGTATATGCTTCAGCAGGATTGTTTATTTGACCATTTAACTATTTTAGATAATTGTTTAATTGGACTTAAGATAAAGAAAAAATTAACTAAAGAAAATAAAGAATATGTAATTAAGTTACTTAATACTTATGGACTTAAAGATTTTATATATAAATATCCAAAGAATTTGTCTGGTGGTATGAAACAAAGAGTTGTGTGAGTTAGGTTAAGACACAAAAAAATCAAGAATTATCTTGATTTCTTATTCTTCAAAAACACTTGGTATTTCACTTTCATAGTTTGGTCCATCAATATATTCATTTTCTTGATATGCATGAAATCTATTTTGCATAATATCTTTAATTGGAATTATTGTGCCATCTTTTAATATTACATATTTATAAGTGAAATTTAATACTTCATTATAATATTTAGTTAGTAAGTTTATCTTCATGGTAGTATATATTGTTTTATTTTGTTTGGAATCAAAGTATTTTATTATTTCATAGAAGGCTTTATCTGTTTTTAATATTTTACTATTATATATTTTTATTAATGTTTCTCCTTCGTAATTACCACTTATTTTTTCTGTGATAGGGTATTTAGCATTTGTATAATAGATTGCATATAGTGTATTATCTTTAAAGTATGAAGTAGATGATATGTAATCATAGTCTAGTTTTCTTCCTAGAAATGTAGTAGAGTATTCCCATTTTAAATAATCACTTAAACTATAGTTAGCATTTAAATACATATCATAGCTATCTCTTGTTTTATTATCAGTATTATTATCTTGGATAGTATATTTTGTATCATTATAATCAATAAATTCAATACTTGATCCATATCCTGGGATAATGGTCATTGGCTTAATACTTGATGGAATATCATATATTTTTTTATATACAAAGTTACCTTTGTCTAGTTTTGTATAATCATAGACATATGCAGTATTATCTGTTATAAAAGCATAGTTTCTAAATGAGGTATTTTCATTTATTACTTCGGTATTAGTTATTTTTTTATAGGGATTATCTTTTTCTTTGATGCTTTTAATTTTTAATACTTCTTGGAGTAGGGATGCTTTTTTGTTATCATTAGTATTATTGTTTTCTTTATTTTTAGGTATAAATATTATTAATAGTATACTTATTATTAGAAGTATTCCTACTATAAAGATAATATATTTTTTATTATTTATAATATTTTTCATAAGTCACCTATTTTTCTATGTATCCACTTATTTTTTTAGTGTACATATCATCTGTTATGGCTTTATATCTTTTTCCATCATAATCATCAGTAAATCCATTATATGCTTTATATATTTCGTTTGTTTCTGTATCGTATACTCTTTCATATCCAAGTGTTACATCACTTTGCTTTTGACTCATAATATCATAACTTGCATTTCTTTTTTCCCATGAATCCATAATACCATTAGATATTTGATTACCTATACTTCTTATGTTTTCAAAGGTACTCATTACAGCATTTTGGGCATTATTATATCCTGTTAAAAAACTATCTGTAAATTCTAGTGATGATGCAATTTGATTTAGTGTATCTTCCCAGTTTATTAGTTCTCCTTTAGGTGCAGAGATAAATATTGCATCATATACTGTTAGGAAATATATATCTATTTTTTTACCTGACATTATGTTTTCATTTACGTAGTAAGGTCCTGCATCAAATACGTATGCTGTAAATATTCCTTCACCTTCTTTACCATTTGCGTCAGTAAATTCTGCACGTAGTAAGTCTCCTCCTAATGCACCTGTTCCAAAATTTTCTATGACAGTAAAGTTTGTTAAAGTTGGAAATGTAAATGCACTAGTATTATTTAGTGGTCCTAGGTCATTAAATATTTTATAGAATCCTAATGTTGTTTTTTCTTCAATAACTGAAGTTTTTGCAAACATACTATCTGGATAATATTTTTGTTGCCAGTTTTTAGCATCTTGTGATTTGTTATATCCTTCAGTCTTTAGATTAATAAAGAATTGGTATGTTTCGTTTTCTGGGTTGTATGCTTTAATTGTGTAGTGGATATAGTCTCCAAGTACATCTACTTTCCATCCTTCAGGTATTTTTAATTTCACTAGTCCGTTATCAAAGTCAGTAAATTTTATTTGTTTTGTTTCTAAATCTCTTATTTTTACTTTAGGTTCTTTACCTAGAAGTACTGCAAAAAGTATTATTAGTAGTATTACTACAATTACTATTACTGGGTATAGTATTTTTTTGTCTTTAAAATTTATTTTCATTTCGTCCTCCTTATTTTATGACAATATAATTATATCAAGTTTTACTTTATTTATCAATTGTTTGAAAATATTTTTAAAAAAAATTAAAACACCCTTTAAGGTGTTTTAATTATATTTTTCTTTGTTTATATACAAATATATTCCTAGGATTGTTAATCCAATTAAGCTTATTCCTATAATAGTAAAACTATTTGTTATGTTATCTAGGGTTTGTGGGTTTGTTTCTTGTTTTACTCCAAGAGCGTAAGTACTAAAGTGATTAGTATTAAATACTGCATAACCATCTGTTTCTGTTACTCTATATTCTTTAGTATTACCTTCTTTATCTATATAGTATACTACTAAATCTTTACCTTTTTGGTCTTCTTTTAAAGGTATTTTAACTTTGAAAGAACCGTCTTCTAGTAGTGTTATATATTTATTTATACTTTTAGTAAATAGTGATATATCAAATATTTCACTGTTAGTTATATTTAATAAATTTATTATTTTGTTATATTCTTCGCCAGAAGTAATTTTATTTATTTCTATCATTGAATCAAGTGGGATAGTACCAGATTTACTTGATATAGTTACATCTGTATTAAAATCACTTGTTATTAGTTCTGGACTTGTCATTTTATCAGTATCTTTTGCTACTACAAAATGATGTGGTTTGTTATTTATTACTGCTTTATATATTATTTTATCTGCGGATACTTCTTTTACTGTTTGATTTTCATAATACATATTTTCGTCATCTGTAGTATATTCACTTTTACTTATTAGAACTTTACCTTTTCCAACGTAAGAGTCAATCCTATTTTGAATATATGCTAATATATCATCATTATTTGTGTCTGTTGGAACGTATAAGATATGTTCTGTTTTGATTCCTATACTTGGAAGTACACCATATAATGTGTTATCTACATAATAAAATCCTATTCCAAATGCTTCAGTATATAACGGTGCGAAGTCTCCTGCACGAATATCTTGATATAAATTTTTATAATCTATGGCTTTTTTGTAAGCGTTAGAGTATGTTATGATACTTCCACCATTTAACCAGTAGTTTACTAATTCTAAGTCATTTAATGTAAATCTTATTTGTCTTTCTTCGCTTGTTTTACCATCTTGTTTTATCTTTTCGATTAATTTGTTTACTTTTTGTAATGTATTTTCATCATAAACATATTTTATATTCATTTCTTTATAGTCAGTATTATTTGATGTATCTTTAATCATACATTTAGTATAATCTTGGTTACAACTTTCTGTGGAATATCCATGATAGTATCTATTTATTGTACCTTCCATAATGGCATAAAATTCAAAGTCATCATTTTCTTTTGGTTTTATTCCTTTAAGTGTTAGAGTATCTCCTTCAAGTTCTTTTCTTTCGTATAGGTAATACTCTTTTTTTTCTACAGAGTCACCATATTCGTTTGCAAAGTAGTTTTTTAATGTTATGTTATTATTTTGTACATATGAACCTTCTTTGTCTTCGAAAACTTGATAGTCTGCTTCAATACCTATATCATTTGCTATATTTTCTTTAAATTCATAAATTGTTTTGTTATAATCTTCTTCTTTTATATCGTATGTTTTAGTAGTATTATTTTCTAATGTTAATTCAATAGATGCTGCATCTACTTTATATGGAGTAAATAATGCTAATGCTCCAAAAAGTAATAATCCTTTTTTTAAATTACCTTTCATTTTAGTCCTCCTATTTTAATAATATCATAAAATTATAAAAATATATAGTAAATTTTGGTTTTTTTCATAAAATTTATTGGGGTGATCAATATAATTTATAATATAGTAGAGTGTAATGATATAGAAATACTTAATGATATACTATTTAATATTATAGTTATATTAGAGTATGAAATATAAAGTGGGTATATATTTAAGATTATCACAGGAAGATAAGATAAAACTAGATGATAGTGAGTCTATTAAGAATCAAAGAAATATGCTTATAGATTATATAAATAAAAATAAAGAATTAATATTATATGATATATACTCAGATGAGGATTTATCTGGTGCAGGGGTATATAGGCCAGAGTTTGAGAGAATGATTAATGATTGTAAGAATGGTAAGATAGATATTGTGTTATGTAAGAGTCAAAGTAGGTTTTCTAGGGATATGGAAGTAATAGAGAAGTATATTAATAATAAGTTTTTGGAATGGAATGTTAGGTTTATTGGGTTATGTGATAATGCTGATACTAATAATATAGGTAATAAGAAGTCTAGACAGATTAATGGGCTTGTTAATGAATGGTTTTTAGAGGATACTTCGAATAATATAAGGGGGGCTTTTTATTCAAAGATGAGACTAGGGGAGTATATATCTCCTTTTACGGTGTATGGTTATAAGATAGATAAGAATGATAATAATAAGATTGTTATAGATAATGATGTTTCTTATGTAGTTAAGAAGATATATAATCTATATTTATGTGGATATGGATATGGTAAGATTAGTAATTATTTAAATAATAATAATATAGATAGTCCTTCTTTGTATAAATATAAGTGTGGTATTAAGTTAAATGTTGTTAGTAATAAGAGTAGAGATATGATTAAGTGGAGTAGTAATAGTGTTAAGAAGATTCTTACTAATGAGATATATATTGGTAATTTAGTACAGGGTAAGAGGACTACAGTTAGTTATAAGAATCATCATATTATTAATAAAAATAAGAATGAGTGGATAAGATGTAATAATACACATGAAGGTATTATTGATAGAGATACTTTTTATATGGTTCAAGAACTTATTAGAAAAAGAAGTAGGGTAATTAAGATGGAAGATAATATACATATCTTTTCTTCATTAGTATTTTGTAAGAGATGTGGAGGTATTTTAAGAAGAAAGAAGGGGAGTAGGTATTATTATTTAGTATGTTCAAATAGCGAGAAAGGAATGTGTAGTAATAATAAGAGTGTTAGATATGATGTGTTAGAAAGGATGTTACTAGATTTAATAAATAGTAAGATAAGTAAAAAGATGGATATAGATTATTTATGTAATAGATTAAGTAATAGAAATAGTGTTAGTAAAGGTGATAGTCTAAAAAAAGAAAGAAAAGATATTTTAAGTAAGATAAGTATTAATGATAGATATTTAGATAGTATTTATAAGGATAAGTTAGATGGTGTTATAGAGAACGTTGAGTTTAAGATACTTATTAGTAAGTATAGAAATGAATATAAGAAGTTAAATAGTATGTTAGATAGTGTTGATGAAAGGATAAGATATTATAATAGTTATGATGTTGTTAGTATAGTTAGTAAGTATAAGAAACTAGATAAATTAAATAGATTAATAGTTACTAGTTTTATTTCTAGAATAGATATAGATGAAGTTTATGATAAAAAAAGAGATATTTATGTTGTGTGGGTAGATAAATAAAAAACTATGTAAATTTACATAGTTTAGTCTATTTCAATAATTTTACTCTTTAATGATTTATGTATTTTATTTATATTTTTCTTAAATATCATCATATCTATAATATCACTTAATGTATATACGAATAATAGTATACCTACGAATGAAACTATTATTTTAGCACTTGCTAATGGACTTATAATAAGAAGTATTCCACATGCTATAGATAGTATAGACATTATTAGAGATATAATCCATGAACTATCTTTTTCGTAAGATAAAAGGGTAGTTATTTTTATCTTTATAATACTACTTAATATGAACCATATTCCTAGAATTACTGGGATTAATATTGATAATAAATCTGGATATATTAATAGTATTACTCCAAGAAGTATAGAATTTAAACCTACTAGAGTGAAGTATGCAAAGAATCCATAGTTACTTAGTCTTATGTCTTCAATTATTAGATATAATCCAAATACTAGTAGTATTATTGATAGAGCATATGCAAATACTTTAAGTGATGTATTAGGGAATATAAACATTATTAATCCTAATACAAGTAGTAATGATGATATTATTATTGAAATATTGATGTACTTGTTTAATTTCTTAATCATTATTATCTTCCTTTCTATTATGATTTAAGTATACTAAGAATAGGTGAAAAAGTCAAATACAAAATTATAGAAAATGTCTATTATTTAAATATATTTTTTATTCTATCTATTAGTGTTAGTTTGTTATTGGTATTATTTGTTTTTGTAATATTATTTGTTAATTTTACTTTATCTATTACTGATATAAATTTAGTATTACCTTCATAGTTGTTATTTATACCTGCGAATGATTTATAGTTATTACTTAATGTTACTAGATTTTCTAATTTTCTTTGTAATGGTAATATGTCATAGTTTGTTATGTTATATAGTTTTGTTATACCTTGTTCATTATATGAAGTTATACTTGTTGATAGGGTATTTATTCCGTTATTTAGTAAGTCTATGTTGTTATATAGAGTATTTAGAGAGTTGATACTTTTATTTTGAGCAGATTTTGCTACTTCGTTTGCAATAGATGTTGATACTAAACTTGCTACCGTTTTTGCTGTTTCTATAGAAGTTTTTTCTGCAACAGAAGTGGATACTTCTTTAGCAATATAGTAGGTGATATTTGTAGATAATTCTTTTCCTTGACTAATTAGTGCTTCTTTTAGATAGGGAAGTGTTTTATCATTTTTTATTACTTCACAACTTTTTATGGAGTCTTCTGGTATTACACCTGTTTTAGTATATATTAATTTTCCTTTTTCACAATTAACATAATCTTCATACTCATTTATTTCTTCTTTTTTTAGGTATGTTTCTATTTCTTTACTTATACTTTCTTTTACTAATGTTTCTATGTATGTATCTTTATTTGTTTCTAGTTGTTCTTTAGTTATATTCCAAGCATTATCTTTTATTTCATTTATTTTATCTATAGTGTACATACTATCTATTTTTTGTATGGTAGTTGTTTTTATGTAGTTTAATTCTTCATCGGTTAGGGGACTATCATTTTGTGACAATAAATCAATGTTATTTTTTAGAGTGTTTTTTAGTAAGTTAGAGTTTTCATTTAGTGTATTTGCACCTTCGTTAATTTTATCTATATTATCTTTTAGGGAATCTACACTGTTATATAATGAATCTAATTTATTAAATATTTCTAAATCGTTTTCTTCGATAACTTTTGGTGTCATTACTGAGTATATGGTAGGTAGATAGAAGTTTGTTGTATAGTAAGAAATTGTTGTTGTATCAAAGTTTTGTAATTCTTTAAGATTTAGACTTTCATATAGTCCTGGAGAAGTTAATGATACAATAATATTATTTTTACCATTATTTACTACCTTACCATTAGTTACAGTAATATTACTACTTGTGTTATCTAGTAATGTTCCTGTTGTTACTATAAATGGAGTATACAAGTTACCATGTTTATCATTATTGGTATATTTAATTGTTATTTCTATATTTCCTTCTTTACCAAGTATTTCATTTAGTGTTTTTTCTATACCATTTAATTTATATGTTATATTTGTAGATACTGGGAGTGTTTTGTTTATAGTTCCTTGGTAAAGTAAGTTAGTATTTATATTATCCCATGTTAGTAATTTACCATTTTGTTTATAAGTACTATTATCACTTATGTTTAAGATGTTTTCTAGTTCTGTGTAGTCTTCGATGTTTTTAGTATTATTATTTGTAGTTATTTTTTCATTTACTGTTATATTTTTAATGTTACCAATTTCATCTAGTTTAGAATATACTGTTTCATCTTTTGATAAAGCATATGTAGTAGTAGGAAACGACGTAAGAATAGTTCCAAAGACTAGAGTATATACTAATAGAGATTTAGATGTTTTTTTTATGTTTTTCATTTTATCCTCCTTATTTATTGTGGTTTTAAGTATTAATTTATCAAATATAAGTAGAGTAGAAGGTAAGATAGTTATTACTGTTAACATACTTATTAATGCTCCTTTTGATATTAGACTACATAAAGATGCAATCATTTCTATTTTGGAATATATGCCTACTCCAAAGGTTGATGCAAAGAAACATATTCCACTTGTTAGAATTGAGTTACCACAATAATTTAATGTTTCTAACATAGCAGTTTTTTTAGGAATATTATTTTTCCTTTTATCTAGATATGTTGTTGTTAAAAGTATTGCATAATCTATTGTTGCTCCAAGTTGTATTGTACCTAAAGTTATTGGCGCTACAAATGGTAGTATACTTCCTTTTAGGTATGCTATAGACATATTTGTGAATATTGCACTTTCTATTACTGTTATTAATAGTGGTGGTAAACTTATTGATTTTAATACAAAGAATAGTACAATAAATATACATATGATAGAGTAAGTATTTACATTTATAAAGTCTTCGTTAGATATTTCTACTAAATCTTTAGTAAGTGGTCCTACTCCAGCAACTATAGCGTTTTTATCGTATTTTTTTACTATATCATTTAATATTGTTACTTGATTATTTAGTTCATCAGTTGCAGTATCGTAAATAGAATTTACTAGTAAAAGTTGGTATTTATCGTTTTCAAATATACTAGATATATCTTCATTTAACATATTTTCTGTAATACCAAGATTTTTTATTTCATTAAATGATAATACCAAATCTATTCCTTTGATATTTTTTATTTCTTCTTCCATGTTGTTTAGAGAAGATAATTTAATATCTTTATCTATTATTATTATTTCTGGACTTACTATATTAAATTTATCTTTTAGTATTTCATTAGTGCTTATACTTTCTAGAGTTTTAGGAAGTGATGAATCTAATTTATAATATACTTCAACTTTATTATTTGCTTTATATATTGGGATAAATAATAAGATAAATATTACAAATATAGGTATATAATGTTTTACTATAAAACTATTTAATTTAGTAAAATTTAAGTTGATACTTTTATGTTTTGTTTTTTCTATTAGGTTATCAAATGTAAGTATTAGACTAGGGAATAGTGTTAATACTGTTATTACTCCAAGTAGAACTCCTTTAGACATTACTAAGCCTAAGTCCATACCTAGAGTTAATTTCATTTTACATAGTGCTAGAAATCCTACGATTGTTGTTAGAGAACTTCCTGTTACGGATGTAAATGTTTCTTTGATAGCTTCTTTCATAGCGTCATTATTATTTTTATATTCTTTTTTTTTCTTTTCATAAGAATGATATAAGAATATAGAGAAGTCTGTTGTTACACCGAGTTGTAATACTGCGACAAGAGATGCTGTTATATATGATATTTGTCCTAAGAATATATTTGTACCTAGGTTATATACTATTGCACAACCAATGTTTACAAGTAAAAGAAATGGAATTATATATGAATTACTTGTTAACTCTAGAACGAATATACATAATATTACAGCGATTAAGACATAGATGGCAATTTCTTTATTTGACAGATTCATGGTGTCAAGTACCATTGAACTCATACCACCTTGCTTTACACTTTTATTTAAGTTTCTTATTTCTTCGACTGCCTTTAAGGTGTTTTCGCTTGATGTTCCTTCCTTAAATGTTATTAGTAGTAAGTTTGTGTTATCTTTTTTTACTTTGTTTACTATATCACTAGGTAATATATTAGTAGGTATATTTGATCCTATCAAGTCATATAAACTTACTACTTGGTTTACATTATCTATATTTCTTATTTCTTCTTCAATATTTAGTATTTCTTTACTATTTAGATTATCTACTATAGCAATGGAATAAGCCCCTATATTAAAGTCTTTTTCTAATATTTCTTGACCTTGGACTGTTTCTATTTCATTTGGTAGATATACTAATATGTCATAGTTCGTTTTAGTTAGTTTCATACCAATAAATGAAAATATTAATAAGATTATAGATGTTATTATTATTTTGCTTTTATTTTTACAAACAAAATTTGCAAATTTTTCCATAATTTCCTCCTTTTTTCGATAATATATTGTATTCTTAAATGTGGGAAATGAACACGATTAAAAATAGCAAAGTGTTTGTTATCCAACAGATGTGTTAAAATGTATTAATATGTATATTTAACTCTTTTTGTGTCTATTATCTTTACAAAGAGGTTAATTTTATTTATAATATAAATAGGATTTTGAGGTGGATATGATGAATGAAAAGAAAGATTTAAGAATAGTTAAGACAAGAAAGGCTTTATTTGATGCATTGCTTGAACTTATGAAAGAAAAGACTTTTGAAGAAATAAAGGTTAGTGATATATGTAATCTTGCTTTGGTTAATAGATCTACTTTTTATGCGCATTTTGATGATAAGTATGATTTGCTTGCTAATTGTTTAGATGATTTAAAACAAAATTTATTTTCTTTACTTAATGTTAATGATAATGATGTTAATACTAAAGAGTATTTTATGGAAATGTTAAAGATTTTGATTAATCATATTGATGAAAAGAAAGATATTTATTTAGCAATTTTAGTAAATAATAGAAATGGTATTTTAATGGATATTATACTTGATGTTGCAAATAAGGCTGTTAATGAAAAGATAAAAGTTGGTAATAATAATATTGTTTCTAATATACCAACAGATGTTGTTAGTAAGTTTTATCTTGGGGCAATAATTGGTATTTGTTTATATTATTTAAAGAGTGGTAATAAATATAGTAAGGATGATTTAATTAAGTATTTAGAAGTATTGATTCCTGATGAGATATAAGTTAATTTAAATTAATATATTTGTACTTTCATTTGGCATTTTAGTATTTTGCCGAATGAAAGTACATTTTTTTGTATATTTATAAATGGGTGTCTTTATAATGCTCAAGGAGTTGCTTTAATCAGGACTCTTGCAATTAAACCTGATATAATTTTACTTGATGAGCCATTTTCTGCGCTTGATGCACAAACTAGACTTATTGTTAGTGATGATGTTTATAAGATTATAAAAAAAGAGGGTAAAACTGCGATTATGGTAACACATAATATTATGGAAGCGGTTGCTATGGCAAATAAAGTTATAGTATTATCTAGAAGGCCTTGTGTGGTAAAGAAAGTATTAGATATAGAACTTATTGATGGTTCTAGTCCTTTACAAAATAGAAAATGTATTAATTTTGATAAGTATTATGATGATATATGGAAGGAATTTGATTATAATGACGGTGGGTTATAAAAAGTACTTACATAAGATTCATGTTAATAAAATACTTATAGTGTTATGTCAAATATTTATTATTGTTGCTTTTATATTTCTTTGGGAATATTTAGCACGTAGGGAACTTATTAATACATTTATATATTCTTCGCCAAGTAGGGTTATTAGTACTATTGTTAATTTATATAAAAATGATATGTTATTTAGTAATATATGGGTTACTGTATATGAGACTTTGATTAGTTTTGTGTTGGGTACTATAATAGGTATAGTTATTGCAATAATATTATGGTATAGTAAATTCTTATATAAAGTAATAGATCCTTTCCTTACTATAATTAATAGTTTACCTAAAGTTAGTTTAGGACCAATAATTATAATTATATTTGGTGCAAATATTAATTCAATTATTATAATGGCACTATTTATATCTGTTATTATTACTACAATTAATGTATATAATGGATTTAATGATACTAGTAAAAGTAAGATTAATCTTCTTAAGTCATTTAATGCTAGTAAGAGTCAAATATTTAGATATTTAGTACTTCCAAGCAGTTATTCTACGATAGTTAGTTCTCTTAAGATAAATGTTAGTATGTCAATGATTGGTGTTATTATGGGAGAACTTCTTGTTAGTAAAAAGGGTATTGGATATTTAATAATGTATGGTTCACAGGTATTTAATTTAAATCTAGTTATAAGTGGTATTGTTATACTTATGGTTGTGTCATATTTGATGTATTTGATAGTTAGTTATATAGAAAAAATACTAATTAAGTGAGTTAGTATTTTTTTGTTATTAAAATTAATTGTTTTGATTATCTAGTTCTTTTAATGAATAAGTATTATATCCTTCATAATAATAACTATTATCTATACCTTTCATGTATACTGTTCTATTATTAACATCGCTAGTTAAAGCTGATTGCAATAATAATTTTATTTCTGTATCTTTGATTGGACTTCTTTCCATTGCAAGTAAATAATCTTCTTTGTTTATTTTACTCCAGTCAACAACTTTATTTAGTTCTTTTTTTAGTATCAAATCTAACCAAATTCTAGTACTTCTTCCGTTGCCTTCACGAAAAGGATGAGCAATATTCATTTCGATATATTTTCTAATTATATCTTCATATGCTTTTTGGGGCATTTCATCTATTTTGTTGGTGTCAAATAATTCTAATGCTTTTAATTTTGTGATACGTTCTTTTTCTTTATGTAATTCAAGGTCGTTAGTAATTTCTAGTTTATTTTCTAACATTTTAGCACCTCTTTAACTATTAGTATTGTATCATAAAAATATATATTTTTCTATTAATTAATTGTTACTTAGTGATTTTTGTGCAATATTTTGTTATTATTTTTAATAAAATTTATGAATTTTGTGATATACTATTTATATAGTAGGTGAAGATATGGATAAGAAGAAGGTTGTTAGATATTTTTTACTTTATGATGCTTATAGTAGAAATAATAATATGGAATTTACTAGTGAACAGTTTGAGCTTATTAATGAAATAAATAAATATGCGAAGAGTAATAAAGATTTTGAAGAGTTTATTACTAGACTTAGAAGTGTAAGTTATTATGAAAGAGAAGAAATAATTAATGAGTTTTATAATAAAAGAGTAGAGAAAGAAAAGGAAGAAACAAAGAATCCTGTGGAAGAAATATCTAAGGCATTTGGAGTAGATATAAGTAAGATTAGTCATAAGAGGTTAGGAAGTGGAATAGAGGTATTTTCTTTTTATGATTATAATGCTTCAAGATATGTTGTTTTAGAAAATAAGAAGGATGGTAAGTCTTTGGTTGAACAACTTAAAGAGATTGGGGAAGAAGATACAAAGTATCACTCTAATGATAAAGAAAAGAATGCTCATGATATATTAAGTGATAAGAGAGTAAAAGAAAATATAGAACTTAGTATGATTCCTATTAATCAGGTAGATAATTATTTAGGTACTGTAGGTAATTTACGTAAGGAAGATTATGAGAAGTTATTATTTCTTATTAAGAACGCTAAGAGTTTATTTATAGATTATATTAATCTAGAGAATATGATAGGTATTGATAGTAATGGTAAGATATATGAAGTTAGAGGTAATACTAAAGATGAATTTAAAATAGGGGAAGCAGATAGTGTAGTTTATACAAGTGAAGTGTATGATGGTGAAGATAAAGCAGACTCTGGATATATAAAGGAAGAAAAAGAAGAGGATATAGAGTTTAATTATTTAAGCGAAGAAGATAGAGAAAGAACTATTATGCTTTATGAAAATCCTAAGGAATTAGATAATGTTAATGAAGAATTAAGAGAAAGATATAAGAAATATATAGAGATGTATAAAAAATATTTATTGTTCTTAGAAAGAAAAGCACAGGAAAAGAAAAATACTAATACTTTAGTTAGGACATTAAAGAAAGAAGATAATGGTGGATTTGCTAGTATGAATATTATTCTTTTGGTATTAGAGTTTTTAAGTATTAGTACGTTTACATTCTTATTATTAAAAGTGTTTGCTAAATAAAAAATATATAAAAAAAATACTACTAAACAATAGTGTTTTTTTTCTTTCTTTGGTATAATAGAATATGTTGTAATTTAGAAAGAAAGTGGTAAATATGTTTGATAAACTTAATGATAAACAAAAAGAAGCAGTTATGCATATGAATGGTCCTATGCTTGTTTTAGCGGGTGCAGGAAGTGGTAAGACTAAGGTTCTTACTAGTAGGATTGCTAATTTAATTAATAATGGAGTTAGTCCTTCAAATATTTTGGCAATTACTTTTACTAATAAGGCTGCTAAGGAAATGAAAGATAGGGTATATGGATTAATTGGAAGTGATGCTAATTATATACAGATATCTACATTTCATTCTTTGGGACTTAAGATATTAAAAGAGAATTATGATAAGTTAGGATATTCAAAGAATTTTGTTATAATAGATAGTGATGATGTACTTACAGTTATAAAAAAGATTATGAAAGATATGAATTTAAGTACACAGTATTATAATGCTAAGAATATTAGAAATAAGATTAGTTCTGCGAAGAATGAACTTATGGATATTAATAGTTTTTCTAAGTTAGAGTATGATAAGAATGTAGTTAAGGTCTATGAGAAATATACAGAGAAATTAAAGATTAATAATTCTGTAGACTTTGATGATTTGCTTATATTACCTATTAAGTTATTTAGGGATTATCCTAGTGTACTAGAAAGTTACCAAGAAAGATATAAATATATATTAATAGATGAGTACCAAGATACTAATGAGTGTCAATATGTATTTAGTAAGATATTATCTAGTAAGTATAGAAATTTGTTTGTAGTGGGAGATAATGACCAAGCAATATATGCTTTTTGTGGTGCTAATTATAAGAATATATTAAATTTTGAGAAAGATTATCCTGATACTAAGACTGTTCTACTTGAAGAAAATTATAGGTCTACTAAGAATATACTTAATGCTGCAAATTCTGTTATTAAAAATAATAAGTATAGAAAAGATAAGAATTTATGGAGTAATAATAATGAAGGGGAAAAGATTAAGTATGTTAGGGTAGATAATGAAAAAGAGGAAGCAAGTTATGTTGCTAAAGAGATAAAGAAGCTTATTAGTGAAGAGGATAACCCTAGTGAGATAGCAGTATTATATAGAACTAATGCACAAAGCCGTGTTATGGAAGAAGAATGTTTAAAGAATAATATTCCATATAAGATTATTGGTAGTTATTATTTCTATAATAGAAAAGAAATTAAGGATTTGATATCTTACTTAAGACTTATTAATAATCCTAAGGATGATGTTAGTTTACTTAGGGTAATTAATGTTCCTAAGAG
>SAMEA104315433__coassemble_186_pt1 | contig 33401 bp, 28 predicted proteins | sample SAMEA104315433__metabat2_high_PE_005 | metagenome-assembled genome bin SAMEA104315433 (sample SAMEA104315433) | gut metagenome | biome: Monkey gut; feature: monkey-associated habitat; material: faeces | place: China | collected 2013 | reverse complement strand
ATTTCTTAGTACAATATTTCTAAATACAGCGCCAACATCTGTTCCTTCAACATAGTCACTATCATCAATATAACGTGAAGCTAAAGCACCACAATATCCGCCTTGACAATTAATATCAAAATCTTCTAAAACTAAATTTTCAATAGTAGGTTTTCCTGTTAAACTACCAAATAACCCATTACCATTATTATTCCATTCAGTTGTATATGCAACACCCTCATAAAAATTACATTCCAAATAATTATTTTGATATAGTCCCTTTATAGTATGACCATTACCATTTAACGAACCAGAAAATCCATTTATTGCTTCCCATCCAAATCCTTGTGGACAACTCTTTGAAGCAAGAGATAACTTACCACCTTCATGCGTATCCGCAGTTAAATCAATATCATTAGCAAGTTCGTAATAAGCATCCAAATCATCTCTAATTTGACTTAATTGTGTAGAATTAGTAATAATATATGGGTTATTTTTACTACCAAGTCCAGTCATTTGTAATATTTTAATATTTATTGAAGTTAAAACATTTGAATTATAAATAACATCAATTCTATAATTATCTTCTGCTATATCTTCACTAAAAGTTAGTAATGTATTTACATTATTTTCCGCAACTTCATTATGTGTAAATGTAACACTATCAGTAATTTCTACATTATTTGAATTATATATTTTATATTCTAATAATGTACCAGAAGGTATATTTTTAGTTTCAGCATATAATCTTATATACTTATCACTAGTTTCTAAATTATCATATTTAGATAAATCAATAGATGATGTAACATCAATATTTGATGTAAAGAAACTTACTTTATCTATAAAAGTTTTATCACTATAAATAACTATTTCAGTATTCTTATCAACAATTATATCACTTGTTACATCAACTGTAATAAGTCCTGGTAAATCACTTTTTTTAGAAAGAACTTCATAAGTACCATCTTTCTTTTTAATTTTTACGTTGTATACAGCATCAACATTACCTGTAATAAACTTTATTTTTTCAAGTTTTTCATCGCCCTTAATTTTTGTATTACTTAATGTATAAGTTTGAGATTTAATATTTTCTGCTTCAGTACCCAAAACATAATTATTATCCCAATCCTTATCTTCACTACTTTGAACTTCAGTAATAAAATTAACAGCTGTATACATTGAATCATATGTTAAGTATGGATACTGTGTACTCTCACCCCATGAATTTTTCAAAATCCAAACACCCTTACCAGAAACAACATTTGTACAACTTGAAATATTAGTAGAATGTGATTTTGTATCTGCACAATATGAATAATTAATATCATCATCCCAACCAATAATTTGCATTGCATGGCCACCACTAATACTACAATTATATACATCAATAATAGTATTATCTAATTTTGTATCATTATAAAGACAAGTAGAATTAGTAAATGTACTAACATATAATGCACCATTTTTCATAACATTTTGTTTTATTTCATTTAAATAATTATTTCTTGTTTCTTTTTCTTCGTCAGTTAAAATACTAGTAGATTCTCTTAAATTTAACTGTGGAAAGTTAACAGTAGAATTAACTTCATATAATGATTTATCATAACTTATAACATCACTAAGCTCCATTCTACTTGAATCTTTATCATTATATTCTTTAAAAGAATTATAATCAAATGCCGAAACACCATTTGCTAATGCAATTGTAGAAATATAAAAGTTACCACCATCACCAAGCGAACGATCAATAAAAGAAACATATTCACTCTTATAACCATTTATACTATTCCTTGAAGTAACATAATCAATTTGTCTTTCTGTAATAAATAATGATGTTGGTGAATAAGAAGTATTAGTTGTTTTAAGCAAATGAGATTCTAAAGAACCTGCAGTTGCAAATGCCCAGCAAAGCCCTAATCCTCCTTGGTCCCTAACAGGAGTAACATAATTATTTCCATTATCATTCCTTAAATCATATTTAGATGGAAGTTCAACATCTTCAACACTATCCCTAGTATAGTAATCAACTATTGTAGGACTAGGAATCAAACTAGCTTGTTGCTTCTCCTCATCAGTATAAGTCAAATAATCTACATACATTGGATTTAAATATAATTCATTTTGTTTCTTATTCTTTTCAGTTAGAACTATATTTCCTGTCTCTTTATAAACATCCTCAATATATTTCTTTGCTTCACTAGGAAGATACGAATAACTACTTTGTGATAAAACATAATTAATACGTATATCTTTCCTATAAAAAAAAGATACTCCAACTATTAAAACCCCTATAACTAAAATCAATAACTTAGTTTTAGTCTTCTTCCTCATAAACACACCTCTTCTACCTAAGTAGATTATATCACATAACTATAAAAAAAGAAACCTATAATATTAGATTTCTTACTAAATAATTACTTATAACACTCTTCTTACATGTGTTATAGGCATAATATATAAATCAGTAATAACAATTCCAGCATTTGGATTTAATGCATGTACTATTTGTCCATTACCTATATAAATTGCAACATGATGTGTCTTACCTTCATATCCAGATAATACTAAATCTCCAATTTGTATTTGACTTACACTTACTTCTACTCCTACAAAAGATTGATCATATGCTACTCTTGGTAAATTAATTCCATATTCCGCATATATAAGTTTAGTAAATCCTGAACAATCAGTACCATTAGTTAAACTATTTCCTCCGTATACATAAGGATATCCAACAAACTGTTTAGCATACTCTACTAAGTTTTCTGCAACAGTATAATTAACATCATTAACTACTGGTGGTGCATAATATACTGTTGGAGCACTATACACTTCCTCTACTACTTCTTCTACTACTTCTTCTACAGTTTCTTCTTCTACTTCCTCTACTATCTCTTCTTCTACTGTTTCCTCTTCTTCCTTTACACTAACTTCTTCATCTAGTCTTGTAAAGTTTACTTCTACATTTTCATTCTTAACAATTCTTGGAGAAAGTACTGTAGAATTATAATTATATACAAGTAAATTTTTATTATCATTTTCTAATGCACAACTATTACTATCTTCTCTTATTAAAATCATAAGCAAAAATACTTCAATAGCACATAATTGTACAATCATTATTTTTCTAATTTTATCACTTATCATGATACTACTTTTAACCTCTTTCTGTTTTTTTTGTGAAGACGTTTTCAATAATACCATAAATAAAAATTAAATGCAAATATTTTTTTCACACTAACTCATAAACCCTTATAATATAAAGAAAAAAAGTTTTTCTAAGAAAACTTCTTTTCGTTTACTTCAGGTTAATTAATTAACTTATAAGTTATTTCTAATTAACATCATGTTAACCTTGAGCTTTTCTATTTTTTCTACATTTTTGTTAACATAAATTTAATTTATACTACCACAATTTTTCAGGATAAACTTTAGTTTTATGTAATTTTTTTATTTCACTTTTAACAAAATCTAAATCTTCCTTATATGTCATTCCAAGCCATCTAGCAGTAGTATCTAATACCTTTACTTCCATAACACCATTATTCATTAAATCATTAACATAACTAGGTATTAAAAACTCACTCTTTTCTTCATTAATATGTTTATCTAAAAATTCTTTAAATCCTACTTCTAGATATTTAAATAAATTAGGACTAAAAGCAAGCATATTCATAGATACACTAATATCATCGCTTACCTTAAAACTACCTTCTCTTTCGAGAGGATATGCCACAAACTCACCATTTTCTCTTTCAATTTTACTTTCAATGATCTCTTTTAAATTACCATTCTCACTAACTAATATACCTCTTTTAACACTACCATTTTCTGTAACAGTATTAATAAGTTTATATCCTACTATTCCACAAGGTTCTTTATCATTAACAACCATATTATCTAAATAATTACTAATAGTAACAAAAGCATCTCTTCCATAAAAATCATCAGCATTAATTATAGCAAATCTTTCATTAACATAATCTTTTGCGCATAATATTGCATGTCCTGTACCCCAAGGTTTTACTCTACTTAAAGGTAATTTATATCCCAAAGGTAACATTTCTAACTCTTGAAACGCATAACATACTTTTATCTTATCCTCAATTCTCTTACCAATAGTATTTTTAAATTTATAATAAATACTACTTTATTAAACCCACATTTTATTGCATCATATACAGAATAATCTATAATAAAATCACCCATATCATTAACAGGTTCTATTTGTTTTAATCCTCCAAATCTACTACCCATTCCCGCAGCCATAATAACTAAAGTCTTATCGCTATTCATAATTTATCAAATCCTTTCCTACAAGTAAAGTATAACATACTTTTAATTAAATGTATATAATTAACTATATAGTAAATACTAATATTGGTGATAAAATGAAAGAAAATGAAATAAATGTTTTAGATGAACTAAGTAAAGGTTGTTCAATGGGTATAGATGCAATAAGTTTTATTAAAGATAAAGTAAAAGATAAAAACTTTAATAAACTTCTTACAAAACATTTAAAACTATATAAAGAACTATCTAACGATATAGAAAAAGAATACAAAAAATATAGTGATAAAGAACCTCATGAAACTAGTATGATGAATAAAGTAATGACTTATTATGGAATAGAAATGAAAACTAAAAATGATGAATCTACTTCTAAACTTGCAGAACTTTTAGTAAAAGGTACAAATATGGGAATAATCGAAGGAAGAAGATTATTAAATCATAAAAATACTAATAACAAAATACATAATATTATAGAAAAATATGTTGATTATCAAGAAGAAATGTTAGATAACTTAAAAGAATACCTATAAGAAAAATTAGATCTTAATTACGATCTAATTTATTTTTTTAATATTCTAATAGAGTTAAGTATAGTAATTACTGTTACTCCAACATCTGCAAAAACAGCTTCCCACATACTAGCAATACCAACAAGTCCTAATATCATAAATGTAACTTTAGTTAATATTGCAAATATTAAGTTCTCTTTAACAATTAAACTAGTATATTTAGATAACTCTATTGCTTCTTTAATCTTTGATATATCATCATTTACTATAACTATATCACTTGCTTCAACACTAGATTCTGCCCCCATACTTCCCATAGATATACCTACATGACTAAGAGCAAGTACTGCAGAATCATTAATACCATCTCCTACAAAAGATACAATATTTCCCTTATCTATCTCTTCCTTTAGTAATTCATATTTATCCTCTGGTAATAGTCCCGCATATACTTCATCTATATCTATTTCTTTCTTAATCTTATTTGCTTTATCTATTGTGTCCCCAGTAAACATAAGTGTCTTAATATTATTATTCTTTAAATACTTAAATAAATCATAAGAACTACCCTTTATCTCATCTAAATAATCGATATTAGCAATAAGTTTATCATTTTCTACAACACCAATAACATCTTTTGAAATAACATCACTTAACTTATCATTACCTATCATATAATTCTTATTATTATATGTAAATGTAATACCCTTACCCTTTAACTCTTTAAAATTAGATACTTCTTTATCATCTTCCTTAACATTAAATGAATCTACAATACTTTTAGCAATAATATGATTAGATAACTTTTCTCCTTTAACAACAATACTTTCTATCTCTTTCTTATCTCTTCTTTTATCTACTAAAGTAAGTTCTAACTTATCAAACTTACCACTAGTTATAGTACCAGTTTTATCAAATGCAATAACATTAACATCCTTAAGTAAATCTATATAATTACTTCCCTTTACTAAAATACCCTTTTTAGAAGCTGAACCAATTGATGCAAAATAAGATAAAGGTACACTAATAGCTATAGCACAAGGACAAGAAATAACTAAGAATAATAAACTCCTGTAAATTAAATCATCAATACTTAAATCAGTAACTAAACTACCTACTACAGTAACTAAAATACTAAGTACTACAACAAGTGGTGTATATATCTTACTGGCCCTACTAACAAAGTTTTCTGTCTTTGCCTTATTATTACTAGCATTTTCTACTAAATCTAATATCTTATTTACCGTAGAATTTTCATATATAGTTTCTGCTTTTATATAAATAAGTCCATCTTCATTAATCATTCCAGACATTACTTTCATATCTTCACTATATGTTTTTAACTTACTTTCTCCAGTTAAAGCACTAGAATTAATTTTAGCACTACCTTTAATTATAGTACCATCTATTGCTATTTTCTCTCCTGTTTTAACTACAAGTATATCTCCTACTTTAATTTCTTCAGGGTTTACTTTCTTAACATTATTACCTACCTTTATATTTGCATAATTAGGTTTAATATCCATAAGTTCTTTTATACTTCTTCTTGATTTATTAATTGCAACGTCTTCAAGTATCTTACCTATTTCATATAAAACAATAACCATAAATCCTTCATGTGCTTGATTAATTAAATAAGCCCCTACCACAGATATTACTATTAAAAAGTTTTCGTTTATTGTCTTACTTTTTACAAGCATCTTAATAGCAACAATAAATGTTCTATATAGTAATATAATATAAGATATAATAATAAGTATATTCTTATATTTACTATCTATATTTAAATACATTCCTAGTATTCCAATAATTATACCCACTACTAAAGTAATAATTCTAATCTTATTATTATCTTTATCATTAGTATTATCTTCTTCATAAATAACTACATTAGGTTCCACACTAGTAGAAATATCATTAACATACTTAAGTACATTACCCTCTAACTTAGTATCAAAACTAAGTTTTAAAGTAGAATAATTTAAACTAGCATTTTCTATATTCTTATCTTTATTAAGTGCTTCTTCAATCTTTTTTGCGCACATTGCACAATCTAAATTTTTAACATTATATTTATATTTCACAAATATGTTCACATCCCATCATAAATATTTTTTCTACATGCTCATCTGCTAAAAAATAGTATATCTCTTTACCTAGTTTTTTATATTTAACTAATTTAGAATCCTTAAGTATCCTAAGTTGATGACTAACCGCAGACTGACTAATCTTAACTTTATCTACTATTTCTCCAACTCTTAACTCTCCATCTAACAAAACATTAATAATCTTAATTCTAGTAGAATCTCCAAATATCTTAAATAACTCTGCTAAATCAATAAGTTTATCTTCATTTAAATCTATCATCATCTTACCTTCCTTTATATCATATATGAATATTTGCTCATATATGAATATTATATAACAAAAAAAAATATTTGTCTATATAATAATATAAATATATAAATTTTAATTATTATGTAAACATAATGTTCCCATACCAAGAAAAAATTTCTTTTTTTTCCTTCCCACAAAAACATTTTACTCTTCTATTATATCTATATCTACTATATTATCTATATCTATCTTCATGTTATCTTCTAATATCAAATATCTATTTACTATATCTATTCTCTTTATCCTAGATATAACATCATTATATAATCCTCCATTCTTTTTCTTATCATAAATAAAATACTTAATACTACAAGTAATACCATCTTTAATATTATCATTAATAGTATTTAATTTCTCATTAATAACTTCTATCTCATAACTATCTAATTCCTTTTTCTTATAAGTTTCTCTATTTACCTCATTTATCGCATCACTATAACCAGATAATGCAGAAAAAGGCATAAACTGTGCACATCTATTTTGTATAGACATCCTATTTCCATCCTTAATCGAACTATAATCTAAGTTCATAATCTCACTATACTTATCATTCATGCTTTATGTCCTCCTATCTGATTATTTCTATCAATCGTAGTAGCACCATCTTCTAAATCAATTCCCTTTAGTATAGCATTTTTTCCATACTTACCCTTAATCTTTATTATTGCATCTTGTATATTCTTCTCGTTTCTTTCCTTTTCTATACTACTTTTATTTATATCATCTTGCACACTACCACTAGAAAATAAATTAAATTGCTTATAAATAACATCATCTTTCTTATCTTCTAATCTACCAAAACATATATTAATCTTCTTAACCATAGCATCTTTTCTAACAATATCCATATATAACTTATATACTTCATCACTTAATATCTTACTAGAAGATGTCTTATATTCTAATCTTTTACTCTTACTACTAGGTTTATAAGTACTTCTTCCATAAAAATCTAGTACAACCTCTTCAGTTGTATCACTTACAACATCATATATAATATTAATAGATACTAAATCTGTTACCTTATTATTCTTATATAAATCAAGTATAAGTAAATCTACCATTTCCCTAACAATAACTCCAGCTTTTCTATAGTCATAAGAACAATGTAATACCTGTCCACTACTAATACTATTACTACTAGGCTTAAACTCTTTAATATCCTTAATACTAACTACCTCATAACCCCATGCATGATCAATTAAAAGTTCTGCATTAACTCCAAATAACTTATATAACTTATAACTATTCTTTATAGATAAAAGTGCAATATCACCCATAGTATAAATACCATTATTATTTAACTTAGTCATAATACCCTTACCAACTCTCCAAAAATCACTCAAAGGTTCATGACTCCATAACTTCTCCCTATATAGTTTTTCATCTAAATATCCTATTCTTACCCCAAAAGAATTAGCGTTTTCATGTTTAGCAATAATATCCATCGCTATCTTAGCAAGATACATATTTGTACCTATTCCCCCAGTCGCGGTAATACCAGTTTCTTCATATACATCTCTAATCATTTTAGTAACAAATTCTTCACTGCTTAACTTACTAAGTTTTAAATAAGAAGTAATATCTATAAATACTTCATCTATTGAATAAACAAATATATCATCCTTTGATACACTCTTTAAATAAGTATTATAAATAAGAGTACTATACTTTATATATAATGCCATTTGAGGTTTTGCAACAATATAATCTACTTCCAAGTTATTATCACTACTTAGTTCACTATCTATATAACTCTTAGTAGTAAATCTATTCTTAAATGCTTTTTTTCTTCTTAAATTATTAACTTCCCTAACTTTCTGTACAACCTCAAATAACCTTGCTCTACCCTTAATACCATACTTTTTTAAAGATGGAGATACCGCTAAACAAATAGTTTTTTCTGTTCTAGAATTATCCGCTACTACTAAATTAGTATTAAGAGGATCTAAATTTCTAATAACACACTCTACTGAAGCATAAAAACTTTTTAAATCAATACAAGCATACACTTTGTCCATAGAATACCTCCCTATCTTATTTTTTTATATAATAAAACTGAACAATCTAGTTCAGTTAATATAACAAATCTTGGTGACCTGTATGGAATTCGAATCCATGAATGTTGCCTTGAGAGGGCAATGTGTTAAGCCACTTCACCAACAGGCCAATAAATAACATCTTTTCTAAAAGACATTATTATTTTATCACAAATTAAAATTCATGTAAATATATTTTATAAACTATTTATAATTTTTAGTTATTAAAATTATTATTATCTAAACTCTTAATAGCATTTTTAATACATTTAATAGAATGTTTAATTTTTCTTGTTTCCACTTTATTTAATGGTATAAATATCTTATCTTTTACTCCACTTTTATTGATAATCGCTGGAGTAGAAATATATATATCATTATCTTTATCATAAGAAGAAACTGATAATATTACATTTTCATCCCCTAGTATTGCTTCAGTAATTCTAACTAAACACATACCTATTCCATAATATGTAGCACCTTTTCTATCAATAATTTGATAAGCAGAATCTCTAACATCACTTTCTATTTTTAACTTTTCTTCTTTAGTTAAATAATAATCAATACTCTTAAGTGCAATATTAGCATTACTCCATGGTACAAATTCACTATCCCCATGTTCCCCAATAACATAAGAAGTAATATCTTTAGGACTAACTCCTACTTTATCACTAATTAAATATCTAAGTCTAGCAGTATCTAAAGTAGTACCAGTACCCATAACCTTATTATATGGTAAATTAGAATATTTATAAGTTAAATAAGTCATAATATCTAAAGGATTAGTAGCTACTAAAAATATACCATCAAATCCACTATTCATAACACTTTTTACAATATTACCAAATATCTTACTATTCTTATGTATTAAATCCATTCTAGTTTCTCCAACATCTTGATTAGCACCTGCTGCAATAACTACAATTTTAGCATCCCCACATTCATCATAACTACCTTGCTTTATATTAATTTTTGATGGACTATACGCAAGACAATGGTTCAAATCCATTACTTCTCCCTCAAGTCTTTTAGTATTTATATCTATTAGTACTAATTCATTTACATATGTCTTTTGATTAACTAAAGCATATGCATAACTCATTCCTACATTACCACACCCTACAATTACAGCCTTGTTATTCATAAATTACAATCCTTTACTAATTATCTAATCTTTTTCTAACACTATTAATTATATTAGTAACTTCTTCTTCACTTTCATCAAATAAATCTATCCTATAATTATATATACCTAAATTCTTATACCTTTCTATATCTAGTATTCTATCATTATTCTTATGATTCATAATAGTAGTAATACAATTATCATGTATAATAGGAAAATATCTATTCTTATCATCTACTAAATAATACCTATTAGTATCATTCTTACAATTATTACAATTACTTAAATTATATTTTAAAGGACAATACTTCATTATCATAAGTTCTATTCTACCATAAACTATTACTTCAACATTATATAATTCTTTCATTATATCTTTAATCTGTTCATAACTAAGTTCTACAGATAACGTAATTAAATTACACTTTAACTTATTATAAAACTTAATAGTATTAGAATTAACTACATTTAGTGTATAATCTATATTAACTTTATTATTAGGAGTATACTTATTTACTGCTCCTAACTCTGTTGCCAATATATTACCATTTTTTATACTAGGGTACCTATTTATTACCCTAGGTACTCTATAAAATATATTAGCAATCTCTTTATATTTATTATATAAATCTTTACTACTAGTATATATGCTATCCACTTCATTATTTATTGCACTAAGTAATTGTTCTTCAGTTCTTACTAAAACATTTATCTTATATTTCTTTTCTACATTAACTAAATTAATCTTATCTTTAGAAGTATCTAAAATAATTCTCTTGTTAAATCTATTTATCCTAATATTATCTAACTTATCTAACATTCTTCTTCTTACTTCATTTAATATACTCTTAGGAATAAATATATCTTGTTTATAATTAACAAATATAGAATTAACTTTATATATAGTATCTCCTAGTTTACTAAAACTCTTAACTATATCATCACTACTAGTAGGACTGTTTACTGCGTCTTCCACACTTACTACTTCTTCTACTATATTCTTATCTATATCACTAATAGATATAACCATATTATTATCACTTACTAATACATTTATATCTATTCCTATTCTTTTAGGGTCATAATTTCTTATCTCATCATTTAATTTCTTACTACTAGTCTTTAATACTATATCATTATCTATTACATTATCTTTTAAAGAAACAACGGCAACTTCTCCTTTTTTAATAGTATTCTTAAGCATTCCTTCTTTATCATATAACATATTAACTATCATACCAGTATTACTATTCTTAAATCTAATACCATCTTCTTGATATAAATCACAAGTAAGTTTTATATATACATAATTATTATCTTTCTTTATTACCTTACCTATTTCTATTCCTTGATGATTTGGAGTCTTAATATTCATAATATCATTACTATTAAATAAATAACCACAAGTAAATTCTCTATTAAATAATAATCTTAAATTCTCTTCTTCATAACTAGTTATAACCATATCTTCTTTATTATAATAACTATCTATTAATTTTCTATATAACCTAGTAACATATCCAACATACTCAGGACTCTTCATTCTTCCTTCAATCTTTAAACTACATATCTTTGAATCTAATATATCTTTTAAATTAGATAAAGTATTAAGTTCCCTAGTACTAAGCAAATAATCCCCTTTAACATCCACTTTCATATTATTCTTATATAATTTATATGGCATTCTACAACATTGAACACATTCTCCTCTATTACCACTTCTACCACCATTTAAACTACTAAATAAACAACATCCTGAATAACTAACACATAATGCTCCATGAATAAATACTTCTTTTTCTATGTCTACACTAATATTATTTATTTCTTCTAAAGACATTTCCCTATCAAATACTACCCTAGTGACACCTAAACTCTTAAGTAGTTTTACACCCTCGTCATTTTGATTATGTACTTGTGTTGAAGCATGAACTTCCATATTAGGGAATTTTTCTTTAACTATCTTAATCATACCAATATCTTGCATAATTAAAGCATCAACACTAATCTTACCCAAATAAAATATATATTCTAAAAAGTCTTTAACTTCATTTTCATAAATAATAGTATTAACAGTAACATAAACCTTAACCCCATATAAATGTGAATATCTAACTGCTTCCTTTAGTTCTTCCTTACTAAAATTACCAGCATATCTTCTTGCACCAAAACTTTTACCCCCAAGATAAACAGCATCACACCCATTATGTATTGCTTGATACAAAGTTTCCATATTTCCTACAGGACTTAATAATTCAACTTTCATTTATACTACCTCTTCCTATTTTGTACTCGTATTATAATGATACCACAAAAGAAGAATAATTTAAAGAATTAATTAACTATTTTTTTATATTTGTAATAACCTCTTCATAATCACTTAGATGTATCTTATTATTTCCTAGTATCTGGTAATCTTCATGACCCTTACCTAAAATAAGTAACGTATCATCTTTATTTAGTAATGATATTCCATATTTAATTGCACTTTTTCTATCATATATAATAGTATAATTATACTTATTTACTCCCTTTAAAATATCACTTATTATCAAATCTTCCTTTTCAGTACGCGGATTATCGTTAGTAAAAATAACTATATCACTTAAATTAGTACTAATACTTCCCATAATACTTCTTTTACTCTTATCTCTATCTCCTCCACACCCTAAAATAGTAATAATATTACCACTAGTCACTTCTCTAAAAGAATTAATAATCTTACTAACAGCATCTGGAGTATGTGCATAATCTATTACTATTATAGATTTATTATACTTAATTATCTCACTTCTTCCCTTTGGAGCATATACCCTATCTGTTACATTAATTATATCTTTAATATTAATACCCAAACTATTAACAAGTGCTAAACTAGTAAGATAATTATATATATTAAACTTACCAATAAGATTAGTAGTAACACTATATATATCATTATTAACTATAAATTTAATCAAAGTATTATTATTACTTAATCTATAATCTATAATCTTATAATCACTATCATTACTTCCTAAAGTAACACTTCTTCTTTCCATAAAATATTTACTATACTTATCATCAACATTAATCACTATCTTACCATCATCTTTTAAATAATTAAATATCTTAAGTTTAGCATGCAAATATTCTTCCATAGACTTATGATAATCTAAATGGTCAAGAGTCAAATTAGTAAAAGCACATAAATTAAATTTCAACCCCTTAATTCTTTCTTGTACTAAAGAATGACTACTTACTTCCATAACTACTACCTTGCATCCCTTTTCCTTAGCACAAATAAGTAAATTATAAAGTTCTAATATATTTGGTGTAGTATTATTAAGTTCTATTACATCTTTATCTATATAACACCCAATAGTACCTATATAACAAGTTTTTATATTTAACTTATTTAGTATTTGATATGTTATAAAACAAGTTGAAGTTTTCCCATTAGTACCAGTAACCCCTATTAATTTAATATCTTTAAAACAACTACTATAATTACTAACTAAATAATCATCTAAATACTTTTTAGCATCTTTTACTATTATAGTCTCTACTTCATAACTACCTCTTTCACACACTATCTTTACTGCACCATTTTTAATAGCATCTTCTATATAGTTATGTCCATCTAACCTCTTACCCTTAAGTGCAACAAAAATATCTCCCTTAACAACTTTCCTTGAATCATCCTTAATATTAAGCATAAAAAAACCTCCCTTTAATAAAATATATTTAAATTATATATACTTTATTAAATAAAGAGATTAATTATTAATAATTATTTGCTTTTCTTTCAAAGAAAGATTTTTTATGATTACATATAGGGCACACCTCAGGAGCTTTCTTACCTATAACAACGTGTCCACAATTTCTACATATCCATATAGTATCATTATCACTAGAAAAAACTAATTCATTATCTATATTAGAAATTAACTTTCTATATCTTTCTTCATGTTCTTTTTCTATCTTAGCAACACCTTCGAATAAATATGCTATCTTATCAAAACCTTCTTCTTTAGCGTCTTTAGCAAAGTTATCATACATATCTGTCCATTCAAAGTTTTCTCCATCTGCCGCTTCATTTAAATTATCAATTGTAGAATTAATTTCTCCACCATTTAATAATTTAAACCAAATTTTAGCATGTTCCTTTTCATTATTAGCAGTCTCTTCAAATATTGCTGCTATTTGTTCATAACCATCTTTTCTCGCCTTACTAGCAAAATAAGTATACTTATTTCTTGCCATACTTTCTCCTTGAAAAGCAGTCATTAAATTCTTTTCTGTTTTACTTCCTTTAAGTTCCATTATTATCCCTCCATAATTATCTTATCAAATTTTAACTTAAAAGTCTATATCATACACCTAAATATTTATCTAATTTCTTATCTTCCAATGTATAAATATTATACTTCTGATTTTTTTCTTTCCTAAACATACTACCCTCTAAAACACAACATTCAAAATTATCTAATCCTACTGATATAATACCACTTATCTTATATCCATATTTATATTTTCTTACTAAATAACCTCTAATCGCATCTATAACTAGCTTCTTAACTCTATCATTCTTATAAATATTCTTAATACTAATAGAATTAATATTTATATAATTACCAGTCTTCTTAGTAAACTTCTTTATATCACTATATCTTATTCTTATATCACCACGAGTTATATTCTCATATTTACTATTAGTAATTCTAATAAAATTAACATACCCTACTATCTCATTTGAATCATATATAAATATATAATCACTCTTATTATTCTTAATTATTTCTTTTTCTTTACCGATAGACCATAAAAAATGATTATTATAATTATCTTTATCTAAACTATTAAATATCTTAAGCATATTATTAGTAATACTAAGTCCCTTTTCTACCCTTAATCCATCACTTCTTAAATAAACACTATATGAATTATATAAAAATATTAAATTAGAAATAATAATAAACACTTCCATAACAACAGTACCGTAACTACCAAAAGATATATCATATATTATCCAAAATAAATATGTAATTATTCCATATACTACCGTTCTATTATCTTTTTTAGATAAAGCATAAGAATCACATAAAGAAGCAAGTACACAAAATATAGAACATATATAACTATAACTAAATATTGCAATAAATATATAAAAAGGTATACTATACTTAAATACCTTATCACTAGATTTTATCTTTATATATAAATAATCTCTAACTATTTCAAAAAGCACTACAAAAAGACCAGTATACGCTCCAAGCATAAAATAATTAAGAGCAAAGAATATACAAGAAATAATCTGCAAATAAAGTATCTTACTACTACCACTCTTCCAATAACTAATAATAAGTATTATCCATGCTAATATACCAAATATCTGTGCAAAATAAAAACTCATCTTTATCACACTCCATATCAATTATACAACTTTATTTAGTGTTTGACAAAGAAAAAAATTTAATGCTTATCAACACAAAGCGAAATAAATTATTAAAATGTATTTGAAATAAATAAAAAAAATGATATTATATAAATAGAAGAAGGTGTAAATATTATGAACGAAATAGAAATTAATGCATTTGGTATTGAAGTTACTAGAAAATGCAATATGCAATGTGATTTTTGCATGAGAGGCAAATCACAAAACATTGAAATTACTAGCGATGTTATGAATAACATTTTTGATAGTTTATCTAAATTTGAAAAAATAAGTATTGGAACTATTAACTTAACAGGTGGAGAACCTTTTTTAGCACCAGAAAAAGTAGTTAAAATAATTAATGAATTAATGAAAAGAAATATAAATATTAGTTGGTTAACCATTACTACAAATGGAAGTATATTTGATGAAAATATTATTCACGCACTTAACTTAATGAATGAATATGCAAAATTTGGTGTTACATTAAGAATATCTGCCGACCCACACCACATTATTAATAAGGATAAATTAAATACAAATATAGAGAAAATTAAAGAAGTGTTTAAGGGAAAATTAGAAATACAAGTAGACGTTCCTTTTCTTCTTCCAAGCGGATATGAAAACAATAATAATACTCCACCAAAATACAATGAGTTTATAAGTTATTATGATGGAGAAAAAGTATATGTTCCACTTTTATTTATAACATCAAAAGGTACTATAACAGATACTTGTGACTATTCATATGAACAAGTTGATAAATTCAATTTTGGTTCAATTGATAAAATTACTTTAGATGATAGTTTTATGAAAAGTGTAATTCACAAAACTAAAATAGGAGAACAACTGAATTTTGGAATTCCAAAGACAAAAGAAATTGACAATATGAATTCAGCAAACAATATTGAAAACGAACAAGATATCTTTGTAGAACAAACAAATCCATTTAATGCAAATGGTCCTGTGTACGCTTTTACTAATGAAGCATTAAATCAATTTATGCCTAACTATGATTTTAATGGTAAAAGTATATTAACTTCCTTAGGAAGTGGAGATTTTGCACTTAACGCATATTTATTGGGTGCTAGTAAAATAGAAAATTTTGACATAAATCAATATACTTATTATTTTTATCAACTTAAAAAAGCACTTATTATGAAATATACATATGAAGAATTCTGTAATCTAATTATAAATCCCACAAGTATTTTCAAAAAATTTGACGAGTATAAACAATTATTAGATAATAATACAAGAAACTTTTTTGAAAAACTATTAAAAATTTATGGAAATGATTATAAAGCACTACTAAGTAAGATGTATATAGATAAAATCGAAGAAAAAAACCAATGGAACGAAAGCAATACTTTTGATAGTACAGAAGAATTATTCTTAATTGCCCAATATAAGAATTACTATTTACAATCTGCAAACAATTATAATAGTTTAAAAAACAAACTTGTAAATAATCCACATGATACCTTTTACTTTAAAAATTTATATCAATTTACACCGCCTAAAAAATATGATATTGTTTATTTGAGTAATATTGGAGATTATTGTAAAAGTGAGGAAGAATTTAAAAATTTTGTTGAAAGTATTAAATCAAGTTATTTAAATGAAAATGGAATTATTATTATAGTTTCTATAACTAATCATATTCTAATGAGTGGTGATGAAGCAACAAGAACCAAGATGAATTGGGATGATATGGAAAATTTTAATAATACACATAAAGGTATTGCAAGACTACCAATTAGTAATTTAGGAATACAAAATGTGTATACTACATATCCATTTCAAACCAAAAATCAGTATCATAAAAGATAATTTTATAGTATAAAAAAATCAAAAACATCACCCAAACACATGAATTTTAACTTTGAAAATGATATATTATATTTGACAACGGGAGCATATGTAGTCTTTTTGTCGACGACAACTTATATTTATAAAACTAGTTAAATAATATTTGACTAGTTTTTTATTATACAACAATTCTATTTCAATAACAAAATAAAAACCCTTATAAAAATAAGGGATATTATCATATCTTGGAGGACCCAGTCGGATTTGAACCAACGATCAGGGAGTTGCAGTCCCATGCCTTACCACTTGGCTATGAGTCCACCAGCAATTACAATTATAACAAACTTTTTATATGTTTTCAAGTATATTATATTAAAAAAAAGAAAAAACATGAATGTTTTTCTAAAAAATTCTTAAATTATATTATTATTTAATAACTTCCGGAGATAACTTAATAATCTTTTTTATCATATTATTATCATTATCAAACCTATAATTATATACTAAAGTTATTTTCTTATCCACATATTCTTTAGGAATACTATAAGTTAGTATATAATCTTTACTATCATCAAGTTTTATCTTTTGTTCCTTATATCCAATACCATAATTAGTAAAATATGGATAATAAGTCTTATTAGCAATATAATCATTATTCTTAATCTTAACAATAAATTTATTAGTATCTAAACTAAAACTACCATTATAATAACTATTAATATTAAACCTCACTATCAAATAAGTATTATCATTAACACTAACATCCTTACCATTCTTATCCAAAGAAGTAATATAACTATCTGTTATAGTAATTGAATAAAAATTATCCATATCAAACTTAACTCCTTCTTTATATGTCTTAGTAATACTAATACTACTTATAATGTTATATAAAACTATTGCAAAAACTACCCCCAAAATAATTAAAATAAACAACTTATTCTCTAAATAATAATACTTTAATTCCCTTAATCTTCTTCTTCCCTTTTGTTCTAACTTATTCTTATCTACCCCAATAGTAAGTTCATACTCTTCATTATCAGTAACATCTATATTAAGTTCCTCTAAATCTTTCTTAAAATCAAACTTTTTTATATCAAACCCTAATGTTCTAATAATATAAGGAATAAGTATCAATACTTGTCCATATAACATAAACCTAGTAATATCTCTAACAAAACTAATAGTCTTTCTATCTAATACTTTCATACTTAAATCACTAATTGTAGTAGATAAATATATAAATCCTATAAACACTACACTATATAATATAACAGTAATAATATAAAATAATATAGGTTTTTTCTTTTTCTTAAGAAGCATAATTATAATAACTGACAATAATATTATAAGTATAATACTAAGAAAACTTAAAAAAGATACATTAACATCTACACTAATTAAACTATTCTGTAAATATCTCTTAAAAAAACTAAGTATATTATTAGTCTTAGTAATTAAATATATAATAATTGCACTAATAATTAAATGTATTAACTTAAAATTCTTTATCAAGAAAGCATAAGGTTTTCTAATTATCATATTCCTCACCTATTATAATTATACAAAAAAAAATAAAAAAAATAAATACCTAAGCACTTATTTCTTCTTATAAATAATTAACTGTTCAGGAACTAAATATAACTTATTATTATTATTTATTACATCCATAACACTAATACCCAACTTATTAGAAACATCCTCTATTGTATCATCTTCTTCTACAATATAATATGAAATATTAGATTTAGGAACAGATATAACCTGATTAGGATAAATATAATCATTAACATCTATTCCATTAATAAGAGCAAGAAGTTTATAATCTACTCCATACTTATCTGCTATCTTATATAAAGAATCTCCTTTCTTTATTGTATAATAAAGAAAATATGAATCTGCAACTCTAGGTACTATTAATTTATCATTAGTATTTATCTTAGAATTAATTGCTAGATTATTAAGTTTATATATTATATATGGAGTAACATTATAATTACTAGCAATAGACTCTATCGTATCTCCATCCTTTACAGTATATATATCATACATATAAATCACATCCTACTTTAATTTATTCCCAAAAATAAAAATAGTGAATATTATTTATCACTATTTTTTTCTTTATTATTTAAATTGTATTTTCTTTTTTCTTTCATCATATATTCTGTTATATTTGTTTCTATCTCATCAAGTGCATTTTTAGATATATTTGAAAGTCTTATCTCTTCTTTTACAGTATCAATAATAATTCTACCCCATATCAAACTAGATCTAACATCTAAATCATTAAACATGTCTGGGGTAACTGCAGTAAAGAAATATCCAAAAAGTAATCTCTTTGTAGCAAAAAGTAATCTCTTTGTAGTAAGTACAACTACATATGTATTAGTAAAATCAAATGAACTCTTATTCTTTTGACCTAAAAATACATATAATACTTCCTCATCAGGATTAATATGTTTATCTATTACTTTACAATGACTTTTTATTCTCCATGCAATAGTAGATGGATACTTTCTTTTAAATTCTTTAGCAAGTTCATAAGTTTTACTCATTATATTCACCTCAATTATTCACTAGCATTTTCTAGTTTAATATTTTTTTCAATAAATTCAACAAATTCATCTTTTTCTACATAGCCACCCAATGAAGCAGCAACACTATTACCACTTAAAAGTAAAGTTGTAGGTGTACCCCATTGTTCTCTTTTTAAATATAAATTAGAATTTTCTAATTTAGTAAATTCTTCTCTAGATAAATCAGCAGTATCTATATAATAAATAGGTATTTCTTTTTCACTAGCTACCTCAGTAACAATAGGCATATATTTCTCACAGTATCCACAACCATTTCTTTCAATAATAATCAAGAAATTTTCACCATTATTGATCTTTTCCTCATAAGTTGTGTAATCTATTTTAGTAAGTTCTTTCTCACTTCCAGTAAGTGCTAAAGGTAACTCTACTTTATTTGCTTTAGTACCTTGTAATGCAAATATTGAAATTAAAAATATAATTACTAAACCTGCAATTAACATAATATCTTGTTTTTTCATTATACAACCTCCTACATATAATTTTACACTTTTTTAAAGAAAAAATCAATACCTAGAAAAAAAGTAAAAAAAAGGAATAGTGTACTTTAACTATTCCATAAAACTAATAATACTTACCCATTGCGTAATTATCGTATCCCCCAACAATATTATAAGTATTATAACCAAACATATTTAATCTATTACTAACCTCACTACTTTGTTTCCCATTAGAACAATATAAATAATAAGTACTATTCTTATTTAAATAATGTGAATGATTATTAAGTAGATTATAATAAGGAATATTAATAGCATTCTTAATATGCCCAACATTATAAAAATAATTATCTCTAATATCAATAATAATAGGATCACTTTTACTTAGTACCTCTAAAATACTAACATCCTGCATACTACCACCTCTACTATAATTTATTAATAAAATTATATTTAAGGAAGTAAGATAGCACAAAAAAAGAAGAATTAGTCATCACTAAAGAAATCATCAAAAAATGCATCTTCAGTAGTCTTTTCTTCTTTTACTTCTTCAGCAGCATTAGAATTAGATAAATCATTAATATTTACTCTATCTAAATTATTATTAGTAGTATCAATAACATTTGTAGTATTAACATTATTATTTACTTTACTTTCTTCTACTGCATTATTATTTGTATTAGTATCAACAGTAGTATTTACATTATTATTAACTTCTTCAACTATTTCTGCTTCTTTTACATCATCAGTAGTATTCTTACTTTCTTCTAACTTCTCTTGTGCTTCAAGTTCAGCAATCTTAGCATCTATCTTCTTAACTAAATCTTCTACATTAAAACTTCCACCGTCATCATCGTCATCATTATCAACAGGATTATTAATTGGAGGCATAGTTCTATTTCCACCATTAAATCCACCCATTGCAAAAGGATTCATCATTGGATTAACAAACGGATTTGCTCCTCCAAACATTGGAGCATTATTGTTACTACTTTCAATATCATTCATCATTGATTTCATTTTTTCTTGCTTAATAGCCTTAACATGTTCTTTTAAGTCAAATAACTCCACAGGTTCCTTATCTCTTTGAGGATATGTAGCCTTATCGTATTTTTCTCCCCAATCCATCATATAGTTTGGAGTAAGTCTAGTTTTAAAAGGCATAGAACGAAGTCTTAAACAAATAACTTCAAATTGTTTCAATCTTTGTAAATCACTTACAGTAACAAGTGGTGTAGATGCAGTTTTATCTTTTTCTTTAGATTTTACTTCACCACACATCTTACTAATTTCTTCTAACGCTTGTAACTCACTACTAATTAAATACATAGTATTACAGTTACCTTTAATAGTCTCAGCATCCTCTTTACCATATACTTGAGTAAGTTGAGCATAGTTTTGAATTATAAAATTAAATCTAATTAATCTACTTCTTGCAGCAGTTACCATAGTAGTAACATCCTTAAGTGGAGGCATATTAGCAAACTCATCAAGAATAAAGTTTGTTCTATTAGGTAACTTACCACCACATTCTTGTGCTACATCAATTAAAGTTTCATATACTTGTTTAATAAATATTGTAGCAAGAGGATGTAATGTCTTCTTTTCATCTTGTACAATCATAAATACAGCAGTCTTTTGTCTACCAATTTCTTTCATATCAAAATCGCTATGAGATAACATTTCAGACAAATTATCACGCGAAGAAAACAACTTAATCTTTTGCTTAAAAGTAGATAAAATACCACCTTTAGTTTCTTCTGGAGCAAAAACAGTTCCAGAAGCATTTATATATGCTGGACGTGATGGATCTTTAGAATTAAAGTACTCTTTAATATAATTATTATTTGGAGCACCAAATCTTTCTTCACCAATTGTAGCCATTAAATTAATACTATTTAAATTAACTTCTCTTTCCTTAGCATCTTCAAATAAACCTAAAGCAAGACCAGAAAAATAATCAGCACTAGTCTTTTCCCAGAAAGGATCATTTGCTTTACCATCATATAAAATATTAAGTGCTAAGTCATCTAATAATTCTATTGCTTTATCGGTATTACCTTCTTTATATAATTTGTAAGGTAGTGTCATAGGATTCCATGCATTACCATTTTGAGGATTTCTAAAGTTAAGTAATACAATATTATATCCTCTTTCCCTAAGCATATTTGCAGTGTTTTCATATATCTCACCCTTAGGGTCAGTAATAATCATAGATTCATTATGTTTAGCTAAACTATATACTAATGGAAATACCACAATTTGAGTTTTACCACTACCAGTAGCACCCATAATTAAATTATGCATTTCTCCATTATCTACCCACATCTTTTTACCATTATTAATAATAGCAAGACCACCAGCATTCGCAGTATATGCTTTAGGATCAACTAAAGTTAACGATTTTTTAATTTCCTTTTCTCTTGCCCATCTAGAATATCCTTTATCCTTTTTCTTTGAAAACAAATTAAATCCACTATCAACATCAAAGAAATATGAACTAACTGCAGCAAAAATACCTGCAATAGCAAGAATAAATAAGATAATTGTTACACCAATATACTTTGCCCCAAATGCAGGAAAAGGATTAAATCCTACAAAAGTACCATTAGACACCAAAGAAGATGCATTAAGTACCCCAATTGCACACATATATAATAAAAATAAAGAAAAACAACCAAACATAATCCAATCTTTAGGTTCAGCATTAAATTTCATTTATATTCCTCCTCTTTTTTAAGTAATTTTCAGTAATATTATAGCACATCGTATTATAAATTGCAATTACTATTTAGAAAATAAAACCCACTATAAAGTAGGCTTGATTATCTCTATATTATACCTTAATATTCCATATATACTAAATATATATTCTATATCATTATTATCTTTAACACCAATAATATTTTCATTAACACTATAAGATATCATATCCATACTAGATATATTATTAAAGTATTCTCTAAATAAATCTATATTATTAAAGTACTTATCTTTAGTATCACTACTAATTATATTATATACATCATTTATATTATTCTTTAACTTACTCTTAAAATCTTCAAAATACATAATAGCACGTGACTTATCACTTATAGTATCATATTCAAATTTATTATAATCATTCTTATCTATAATTTCAAATACATGCTCTATATTACTAGCATTATCATAAATATCTTTATCAATTATCTCTATATTAAATGTATTATTATCTTTACAATAATTTAAAATATAATATCCTTCTCTTATAAAAGTATTAGGTATACCACTATAATCAGTATATATACTTCCCTTAATATAATATTTATATAAATTCAAATGACTAATAACTTTCTCTTCTTCTACTACAAAAGAAACATCCATATAATCATTATAATCTATTTCATTCTTAACAATATATTTAAGTCTATCTTCACTATAATTAAATATCTTAGATAAATTATTAGATACAGAAAAATACATATTCTCATCTGTTACTATAGTCAAATTAGGAAATTCAGTATTATCTTTATCACGATTATCCTTACCACTTATATATACAAATATAAATATACCAACAAATATAACACCAAGTACAATAAAAGTTATAACATTCTTTTTACCCATAATATCTCTCCTAATTATCAACTGGCCTATAATTACCTAAATTTAAATATAAAAGTGGATTCTTCGCACAATCACTTCCTGCACAACCATCATTTATTTGAAAATGTAAATGTGTACCAGTAGTATTACCACTATTACCCATAATAGCAATATATTGTCCTTGCTTAACTATATCCCCTTCTTTTACTTTTATACTTCTAGGATATAAATGTGCATACACAAAATATATATTACTATTAGGTTTCTTTATCTTAATATAATTACCATATCCACCACCACAAGTAGATTCATTACCATCTAAAAATTGACCATTATTACTACATCTATCATTAACTTTAACTACTTGTCCACCAACTGCAGCAATAACATAATCAGTCTTACCAGAACTAGCAATATCTATTGCATAGTGTGGTGATTCTTTTCCATAAATAACTCTATCCGGATTAAAATAAGAAGATATATATGTAGCAGTGGGATTACCTGTAGAAAACTCTACCCCATCTAATGTCTCTATTACACTTCCACCTATAGGCCACCAATAATTCTCACTACTATTTGTATCTACATAACTTAAATTAGAACCATTAACCACATCATCTGCATCACCACCATCAAATAAAAGTAACATAGATAAAGGTGTAAGAAGAATAATAAATAAGATGAAGAACATAAATATCGAAGCAATTATTGCAATAATAATAATCCTAGTCTTAAGGGATACTCCCTTAATTAACGTTGAAATACCCTTCTTTCTCATATCATCTAATAAACCATTATCATCTTCAGTATCATGACTATTATTTTCACTAACAGTATTACTATTATTTGAACTATTATCATTTTCATTAGAACGAGTATTATTTATATTATTCTTTCTAGTAGGAAACTTATTAAAAAGTTTATCTTTAGCTTCCTTTTTCATACCATTAATAGTCTTAATATTTCTATTATATTTATTGAAAGAGAGATTATCATCATTTTCAATAAAATCATCACTAAGTATTTCCTCATTATTATTTTGCTCTTCATCCATTTTTATCACCACCTATGGAATGTAGTTATATTATTATAAACCTCCACCTGAACCAAATGATTCAAGTTCACTATCAGACACTACAACATTTATTTGCATACGTCTATTACCACATACAAATAATGCTTCACCCTGACTATATCTCTTTATATTTTCTTTTTCATTATCATTTAAATCTATTAATTGTGCTAAATCTTCAGCAGCTTGTTTTTTAAGTCCCATAACAAGATAATATGATGCATTATCAAATATTGCCTTACCATGAGTAAGTATACCCTCTCCAACAAAATCAGAAGGTTGTTGAGTAATAATAATTGTTCCTGTATTATATTTTCTTGCTCTTCTTTGTACCTGTGCTAAAAATTCAGCACCAAGAATATTCTTTTCCCCAAGTAAAACATGTGCTTCATCAACTGATAATATAGTATTAACATTAGGATTTAAACATAAACTCCATGCATACTTTAATATATTAAATAATAATGCATTTCTAATATTAGTATCAGAGTTCATTAATTCTTTAATATTAAATACAATAAATCCTGTATTACTATTAATTGAAGTATGACCATTAAAATAATACTTTAATTCTCTAACAAAAGGTCTAATCTTAAGTTCAAGTCTTTCTAGTACATCTCTTTCATGTGTCTTTTCAGTAATAGATGTAAGTTTACTATAAACAGTTGCATAAACATCCGAAAAAGTTGGATAATTATTTGGTCTAAACTTAGTAAAATCAGTTTGAAAATTAATACCAAATCTCTCATAAGTATCTTGAACAATACCAATAAACAATGTTAAAACATCTTCTTCAATATTAGGATCATAATATTTCATAAATGCCTTTAATGTTTGAAGTGTCTTAGTAAGAACAGTATTACCCATACCATTTCTATATTCATCATCATCAACATCTACTAATACCTCGAGTGGATTAACCATTCCGTATTCTCCACCCTTACCTAAATCTACTACAGTACCTCCATACATCTTAGTCATCTCAGTTATTTCACCCTCAGGATCTACTGCAACAATTTGACAACCATTTCTAATATGACTTCTAAGTATTAACTTAGCAGCAGTACTCTTACCACTACCTGAAGTACCAAGTATAATCATATTAGCATTATTTCTATTATTCTCTTTTCTAATTTGATATAAGAATTGATTAAATAATACAACACCACCAGAGAAATCTACTCCAAGTAATGTAGCAAGTCCCTCATCCTTAATACTATCAAATATAAATGGATACATCGCAGCCATTGTAGGACTAGGCATTGGAGTACCTATTCTAGTTTCAATTTCTTGTTTAGGAAATACAGGAATAATTGACTTTAGTACTTCCTCTTGTTCAAATCTTAATGGTACTGCTCTGAGTTCCATTGCATCTAAGAAATTCTTAACCTGCATCTTTTTATTTTCTAACTCTTCTTTAGTATCTGCAACTAACATTAAATGCATTTGAAAATCAAATGTTTTAGATTGTGATGCAGTAAATTGTTGTATAAAATATTCTAATGAATCAACATCCTGTCTAATCTTTTCTTGCATAGTCTTATCTTTTTCAGTATCATATCTACTTCTTAAATCAGCAATTTCCCTATTTAACATTTTAGATATAACAGAAAAAGGAAGTGGAATATGCTTAATAACTATCTTAACGCCAGACATATTAGTAATATTTGCTAAATATCCAGGACCAATAGTTCTAGGATAAGATATAACTGTAAGTATAGTTGCATACTTATCACTTATAATAAAATCAGAATTATTAAATTGTAACCCTTTTGGGGCAAGTTCACTTTTTATGTTCATGATGGTATCACCGTTCCAAACTCAGTATTCATTCCCCCATTTAAGAAATTCTCAAGTATTACTCTTAAATCTTGATTAGATGTTTGTGTAGCATCTAGTCCTGCAGCAGCAAGTCCAGTAATCAATGTTCTTAAATTCTTTTGTATAATATCATTATTCTTTTCTTTAAATAATATATAATACTCAGTATCAGTAACACTATTCTCCACAAACTCATTTGCCTTATCAACATCTTGCATAATCAACTTCCTAATAACAGGACTATTAGTTTGAGTAAATAATACTTGAAGTCTAGCAAGATAATCACTAATATCTACTGGTTTATCCGCAGATATTAACCAAAATTCAAAATCTATTGTATTATAGAAATTCTTTAATGCAATTATAGTCCTATCTTGACTAATCTTATCAAGTATAAATATGTTTCTAGGTTTAATCTTAACTCCTGTAACCCTAGAACCATTTGAAGTAACAATAGTACCATCTACAATATTCTTAATTGGTAACCAATTCTCAGTAGAAGGTTTCCTAGTATTACTTTTTTGATTTTTCATCATTGATGAATTGCTCATAGAAACACCAACCTTTCCATTCATATTCCCTTGGATTTGTATAATATGCAATAATACTTTGTATAGCACATAATACATTGTGATAGTTAGGAATAGGAAGCACAAGTAGTGCTGCTATTCCAGCAGGAATTATTGATATAATAATTGATAACATACTATCATCAGCAACAAATACCAATAATCCCAAAGTAACCAATACCCCTACCACAAATATTATAAGATCAACTTTTCTAAATATATTAAATATCAAAGTCCCTCTCTTAGCATTAGCAGGTACTAAATACACATCTTCATACATTTAATATCACACTCCCTTTTAATCTATTTACCACTATTAAACTTATCGTTATTAATAGCACTAGAATTTTCAGAATAAATTGTAAATGCACTAACTTCGTGTTTTAAACCATTAATTCTTTCTTGAGCATCAGCAACTTTTTCACTTTCTTTACCATCAGCGATTTTAATAGCATCCTTTATTCTAGAAATAATTTTTTCTGCTTTAACAATATTTTCTTCAGTCATAGCACTTTCATCACTAAATATTTCTTCAACTTTATCAACAAGTTGAGATGCTGGACACATATTATTTTTATCATCATAAGCTACCATAAAATTAAATTTTGTAGCATTTTCCGGTGCTTTCATTGTACGAACAATATCTCCCCAATAATTAGATACATCTATACTACTATATCCACTATCATAATTAGAATTTTTCTTCTTTAAGTAATATGTACCAACAGCAGCAGCACTTTGTTGTTTTCCTCTATCAGCATTATTCTTATTCATCATACGTCTAGTACTATTTAAAACAGCATTATATGCATCACCTAAAGAAATATCATCTCTATCTAAACCAACTTCCTCTATACATTTATCAAAATCATTTCCTGTTTTAGCACATACATTTGCTAACATATTGCTTAAGTATTGCTTTTGTTCAGAAGCATTTGAAAGTTTACCATTAGATTGTGCAACAGAAAGGTTTTTATAAAATTCTGTAGCTCTTGTATGTTCATCTTCCATAGATTGAATAGCAGTTTTATAAGTAAGTGATTTACCATTAGCAAGTTTTATAACTTTAGATTTATCTCTATCTCCTTCACCTTTTTTCTCCATGTTATCAATTCTACTAACAACATTAGAATAAGATTGTTGAGTTTCTTTAACTTTAGACATTTGTTCTTCTTCAAATTTTACATCATCTTTTAAAGCATCAATAGCATATTGTACAGCTTGCCCCTCTGTTTCAATACCATACTTTCTTTGAATCTCTGAAATACTTCTTTGAATAACATTCTTAGCTACATAATCATTATTAGCATACCATTTTTGTTCAGCATCTATTGATTTAGTAGTTGATGAAGCGGCACTTCTAATAATATCTCTAATACCTTTATTCTTAGAACTTAAAGCAGCATTAGCAGAATTTAATAATCCACCACCAACAGATGATAATGTAGTAGCTGCTTGATTTCTATGGCCAACACCAGATGCAACGTTTTGAGTATATTTTGTCATAAGTTTAGCTCTTGCTTCAGCAGATAATGTAGGATCATTAAGAGCATCTGCAATTTTTAAATTTTGTTGCTTTAATTCTTTTCTCAAATCTGCATTCTTTCTGTTTTGTAAAGAATTAATCATTGAATCAATAGTTTGAACACTAGCATTTTTCTTATTATCATCTAAGTTAGGATTATTAAGAACATTCATACGATTTCTCTTTAAATCCTCAATTCTTCTTTGTCTATATTTTTCAAGTTTTTCATCTTCTCTTTGATTATATTTATGAGCATTATATGCTCTAACACCAGTTCTTCTTAATACATCAAAACCACTTAAACCAAATCCAACTGCTTTACGTGGTAAAGAATAAATCATTTTACCACCAAGCATAGCATCTGTTCTTTTCTTCCAACTAAGACCAAAGTCACCGCTTGCTTTAGTAACGCTCTTAGGTAATAACTCTTGTATTAAATCAGGAGCCTTCTTAGCAAATGTTAGTAATCCTAAAACTAAAAATATTTTTACAATCCAACTTCCACTAAAACTCGGTATATTTAACATATTAGAACTAAAAACGACTTGACATAGCATCATAGAAAAACTAATTATTGCAACTCTTATAAATAAATCCAAATAAGTCACAACACATTGTTTTACCCATTTATCAAACATATTATCTTTACTTGGAGATACATAGCACATAATAGGTATCGGTGCAATTACTTGCAAAAATATTAATTGAACGTATCTAGTTCCAACACTAATACAATACATGAGTAGCAACCACACAACTATTCCGCCAACTAAAGAAGCATAAAATCCATCAAAATGTAATATATATGTTTTTTCTTTTATACCTGTATCAGCATTAACACCATTATATGAAGCATTTAAACACTCACTAGACATATATAAATCACCATTGGTAAGTAATAAATTAGTATAACTACTTTCATATGATTTATCACCATTCATACATTTTTGAGAATTAGCTTTAACTTCATTATCATCTTTACCATTAATATAGTAAAAATTATCAAATAAATTTGCTGCTAAATATCTTCCAACATTATCTCCGGTGTTTGTACCATTCAAAACTATAATCTTTTCAATAACACCTTTATCAACTATTTCGTATTGAATTCTAAACGCATATTTAAATATAGTTGGAGTAATTGCAAGCATAACAATCACTAATATAGTTCTAGTAATAATCTTTGAAGGGTTCTTTTCTTTATCAGTAATTTTATCCGGATTAACCAATAATTCAATTAACCAAAAGCTTATTCTAAAAACCATATATATACCTAAAACAAGGCTTATTTTTTTATAAATAGCAGAAAAATCATCGTTATAAAATAACAATCCCATCTTTCTAAAAACTTCATATAACTGTGCAATCAACGGATAAAAAAGTTGACATAACAACGATTCTATAAATCTCACAGTTCTACTTATAATACCAGGTACATCATCTATACCAAGTGCTAAAAAATTCATGTAATCACTTCCTAACATTAATTAAATTATTTTTCATCTATAACACATATTTCATAATGTGCATTAGCCCAAACATCATTTGCAATATTAAAAATTAAATTTAATATTGCAGGTACAAAGAATATAATTACAGCAATTATAATTCTTGTAATTGCATTTTTCTTTGATTTAGAAATTGCTTTTTCATCACCTGAAAAAGATGCCTTACCAAAATCTAATCCCATCAAAACTATCAAAAGTAAAGGAACACCAATTCTTATATAAGACATAATATCATTAATAATATTTCTTAATTCCTCACTAAAGATTTCACATCCAATATTCTCTTGTTCTTTATTAAAATTAGGGTTATTATATCCAGTATATAATTTAAATATAGATTTTAACTCAGCTCCTTCTTCATTACTTTTCTCATCTCTAAATAAATAGTATTTTCCACTTGAACCTGCATCATGATAATAATGGTAAATTTCACTAGGACAACTATTATGACTACTAGAAACAAAAGAATATATTGAAGAAGTGTTTAAAAAGTCATTTCCTTTTTTACTTGTATTTAACCCTAGTGTAAATTTCTTGTTTCCATTATCTTGAAAATATAAAATACCATTCTTACTTAACGAATAAACAATATATGAATTATCATAATTATTAAGTGGTAAATTATAAAAACAATAATCACTTTCATTTATATAATCTTTATAATTATCTGTTCCCTTAAAAATAATGTTATTTATATTATCTAAAACTAGTTTTGAAGTAGTAGTTTCATAATTCATAACATTTGAATCATAACTTAAACATGATTTCTCATCATCAAAACAAATATAGTCGTTAGAATGATTATCACGCATAATATAAGAATTTTTAGGACATGTATTAGTTTCCAAAGAAGAATTAAATACAACATTATTTGATTTAATACTCAATGTTGAATTTCCACCATATACATTTTTAAAAGCAGCATTATTACCAAGCAACTGAAAATTATTACTATCCGTTTCCCATCTATCATAATAAATATAATTGTAATATTTATCATTAGAAACAGTAGTTTCGTATAAGCAAGCAAGTTCCTTTCCTTCAGCATTAAGTTCTTTTTCAATAGCACTTCTAGTACAACCACTTTCTCCTACCTTACAACTTAATGCATCTACATTGTTACTACCTATAAAAAACATTGTAACTAATACAAATGTTAAAAATATTTTTCTTTTCATATAAAACTTCTCTCCTCACATAATATAAAGACTAAATCAATTACAAACTTATTATAGCATAAAAAAAGCAAATATGAAATAATATTCGCTTTTTTTTGCTATTTTATTTTAAGAATTATTATAACATCTAAAATTTTATATATTTTAATTCAATCATTGCTTTTAATTACATTTATTAACATTTAATTCTCTAACAATTTCATTTATTCTTTCTAATTCTAAATTAAGTTTTTTAATTAGTTCTTCTCTATCTATTTCAACAAATAAATTATCATAACTAAATAATTTATCAATGTCTTCTTCTTTTATAACAAAATTATTATCTATAATTTTATTCAAAATATTATAGACATCCTTATTAAGATATTCACTATTTTCTTCAACAAATTTTGAAATAGGTTCATAAGAATGATATTCCCGTTTGAAAAGGTACATACACATTATACAAAATATAGCGTAATAATCACCATATTTTATACTATCAATATTATATTTTCTATAATACTTACCATCATCACTTTTGACAGTATTATTATCTAATATAAAACTATCACAATCAATTATATTTATATTATTATCTTTATCAACAATAATATTTCTCTCGTGTAAATCTCCTATTGCAAATTCAAATGATAATTTCTTAAATTTATCTAATAATTTTATTAATTTAATAAATATGTTTTTAATATATTCTTTATCATATTTTTTAGCCCAAGATAGAGTTTCTTCAAACGAGGGGAATCAAATCCCGTCAGCAACATCTTGTTGACGATGAGCACATCTACATTCATGAGTTTCTTGAACTCCTCTATGTACTCCTTGCGCTCCAATTTGTCGCCCTCGTCGTGAAGGATCAAAGATGCTTTGAGCGGTTTCAATTGATTCCCATAATGCAACATCGGATCATCTGCCGCTTGCAACAACTTCTCTTCTTTCTTGTGCTCAATTTGTTTGGCAAAGCCAAATCGTTGCTGCCAAAGTTCAAAGAGTTTGCGCGCCTGAGGATTGGTCTTGCACACAATCATAGCCCCCACCGTATCATCATCTTGCTGCAAACGGAACTTGCGGAAGTCGGCAATGATGTAATCAAGCAAAGCATTCAAATAACTCTCATGCTCGATAATCTTGTTACGGTCAATATCGCTCTTCTTAACTTCGGTCTGTCCTGCAAGCTTGTCTAAGATGTTTTCAATCTTCTCTTTGTAAACCGTTTCAATCGGTTCACGCATGAGTTTGCAAGTATAGCCATCGGCTATAGACTTGTCATAGTAGTAAGTGTGGATATAGTCACCAAACACGCGCCAAGACTCACGTTCCTCTTTCAATAGAGGCGTACCTGTAAGGGCTATTTTAATAGCATTCTTGTCCGCTTCGAGCAAGTTTGCCAAGAAGCTACCCTTGGGATTGTAACCACGGTGAGCCTCGTCAATGAAGAAGATGCGCTGCATCTGCGTGTTGTAGCAGTCATTCAGTTGCACCTGCTTTTTATCTTCTTTGAACTTCTGAATGTTTACCACCATGATTTCCAG
>SAMEA104315433__coassemble_160_pt1 | contig 36469 bp, 34 predicted proteins | sample SAMEA104315433__metabat2_high_PE_005 | metagenome-assembled genome bin SAMEA104315433 (sample SAMEA104315433) | gut metagenome | biome: Monkey gut; feature: monkey-associated habitat; material: faeces | place: China | collected 2013 | reverse complement strand
TAATGAAGATTTGCTTTGTCCTTGTTCTTTTATTTTTTTTACTACTTTTGCTTCAGTTGCTATTGCTGCATGGTCCATTCCTGGTAACCATAATGCATCATATCCTTGCATTCTTTTATATCTTATAATTATATCTTGTAGTGTTGTATCCCAAGCGTGTCCAAGGTGTAATTTTCCTGTTACATTTGGTGGTGGGATTACTATACAGAATGGTTCTTTGGATAAATCACCTGAATTAAAATATCCTTTTTCTAACCATTTTTCATATTTGTTTTCTTCAACTAATTTGTGATTATACTTCTTGTCTAACATTTATATCGCCTATCTTTCTTTCTATATATATATTTAATACTTGTTTTAGTGACATAAAAAACTTTTTCACGTTTTCATCATCAAAACTTAATGCATCAATTAATTTATCTATATAATTATTTTGTTTTACTATATATAAACTATATTTGGAATAAAATGAAAATATGTTTGATAATACTAATAGTACTTCGTCTGCATTATTTTCTGTTAATTTTGATTCTACTTTTCTAAATAGTTTAAATTCATTATATGCTAAAGCACTTGGATAACTATTAATTCTTGTGTCTATATAAGGGTAATTTATTGTTAATCTAAATGTGTCTATTTTATCAGCATCTTTTAAGACTTCACAGAAAGAGATTATTTTACTATCTAGATTGTTGGGATATCCATTTTTGTTTAGAGAAAAAATTGCAAACTTTATTATAGCATCATACTTTGTTTCTTTAGTTATTTTCCTTATCAATCCATTTGTAAATAATATTTCTAACGTTTTTGAAGTGTTGTCTTCATTATCATTTAATATGTGAAAATTAGGATTTTTACTAAAACTTCCTAGGTCATGAAATAATCCAATTAGTTCACAGACAGTTATTTCTTCTTCAGTAAATATATTCATATTTGTTGCAATCTCGCTTGATAATTCCATTACTTTTAGACTATGAAAATACTTTACTTTTATATTAGTATTATTCATATCAAATTCTTTCATATACTGTTCAAATATTCTCATTATTCTACTACTTTTCATATTATCCTTTTTCTCCTTTAAAAAAAATAACTCATCCATAAAGGACGAATTATTTATCGTGGTACCACCTTTGTTTTTTCTCTTATCTTTAACGTAATTACACGGCACTATACAACTTCCAAGCAACCTTCTTTTAACTTTCATATAGAAAACTTACACCATCTTTTCCTCGCTTTAATATTACTTATTAAAATACTCCTCTTGTTCTTCGTCTTTTATATATCAATATTATATAATTATTTTTATTATTTTACAAGAACTTTTAATTTTTTTCTTTATTTTTTATTTGTTTTATTAGATAATTGTTATAGTAGAGGTGTATATAATGGATGGTACGGTAACTAAATATTTTGAAAACGATATATATACTATATATTATCTTGATGGAAATTATGTATCTGTAAGTAAAAATATTAATAGTAACATTAAGACTTATTTAAAGATTGTAAACAATAATAATATTAATATATCTAAAGAAATTGATGATAATACTAATAATTGTATATTCTATATTTATAAGTCTTTGTCTAATGATTATTCTGCTCAGCTTGATAGGATAAAGAAGTTAGTTAACACTATTTATAATTATTTACTTAAGGATAGTAAAAATAGAAATGATTTTATAAAAAAAGTTGAAATTATTGATGATAACGAAAATAGAGATTTTATAAATTATTTATGTAATAATTCAAATGGTAAATTTATTATTAAGGGTAGTAATAATACTGAAGATTATATATTTGGTAATACTAATAATACTTTTAGTAATATAGAAAATTTTGTTAGTAATAATGATGAAAGTGGTAATAGTGTAATGACATCTCAACAAGGAAGTATTAAGTGGTACGCAATACTTTTGATACTGGGTGTTTCTCTTATGATTGGAATAGGATTTGCTATATATGTATTAAAATAAAGGATTCAATTATATGAACCCTTTTTATTTTGTAATTACTGTTCCTGTTAGTCCTAAAAGTGATTCTTTTGCTTTATCTAGTGATGTTATTATTGCTTTGCCTTCAGGATAATTTGTAACAAAGTTTAAGCAAGCTTCTATTTTTGGTAGCATACTACCTTTAGCAAATTCGTTTTGTTCTATATATTTTTTTGCCTCTTCAACAGTTAATCTATCTAATGCTTGTTCATTTTCTTTGTTATAATTTATGCAAACACGTTCTACTGCAGTTAAGATTAATAATATGTCTGCATTTAGTTGTGTTGCTAATTTAGCACTTGATAAGTCTTTATCAATTACAGCGTCTACTCCTTTGAAGGAATTTTCTTCTTTAATAATAGGAATGCCTCCACCACCTACGGTGATTACAACGCAATTTGATTTTACTAATTTTTTTACTGATTCTAATTCTACAATATTAATAGGTTTTGGTGATGGTACTACTCTTCTGTAACCACGTCCTGCATCTTCAACAAATGTATAACCTTTTTCTTTTTCTATTTTTTCTGCTTCTTCTTTAGTATAAAACATTCCTACTGGTTTTGTTGGATTATTAAATGCATTATCATTTTTATCTACTTCTACTTGAGTTACTAGAGTTACACATTCTTTATCAATGTTATTTTTAATTAATTCTTCCTTTATTTTTTGTTGTAAATGATATCCTATATAACCTTGACTCATTGCTCCGCATTCTGCAAAAGGCATAGAAGGAGTACCTGCGCCGTTTAAACTTGCATAATCCATTGCTAAATTTATCATTCCTACTTGAGGTCCATTACCATGTGCTATTATTACTTCATGTCCTTGTTTTGCTATTTCTACTATACTTTTTGCGGTATTTGATACTAGTTTTAATTGTTCTTCAGGAGTTTTACCTAAAGCGTTTCCTCCTAATGCTATTACTATTTTACTCATATATTACCTACCTTTCAAATAAATTATAACATCATTAAATTAACAAGTAAATAATTTAAAATAAACTTTACATCTTGTTGATAGTTATATGTAATTTTTATTAGATATTAGCATAGTTTTCCACAGGAATTGTGGATAACTTGTTTTACTATGGGATTTTGAGATAATTTTTTTAAAAGATGTGTTATTGTTTGGGTTTTTTTATAGTTATCAACAGGTATATCTGGAGTTATCCACAAGTATTGTTGATAAGTATAATTATAGTTGTTACATTTATTTAACGTTTGATACATTTTATTTACACTTCGAGATGGTTCTAATTTTTTGTTGTAATTAGAATTATTATATTGTATAATTAATTTGTGTAGTAATAAGATGTTTCGCGTAATTTACAAATGTCTTATTGGGAGGATGTATGAAAAAAGGAAATGTATTAGTAATAGGTAATTCAGGGGTTGGAAAATCTACTTTAATAAATGCGGTTTTGGGAGATACTGTTGCAAAGACAGGTTTTGGTACAAGTGGTACTACTAAAGAGCTAAAAATTTTTGAGAATGATGATGTGCCTTTTCGAGTAATTGATACTGTTGGTTTTGAACCATCATTTATTAAACAGTATCAGGCTATTAATGCTGTGAGGAAATGGTCTAGTAAAAGTGCTACTAAAGAAAATAATAATTCTATTAATTTAATTTGGTTTTGTATTGATGGTACTTCTAGTAAGTTGTTTCCTGATGCACTTAAAAGTCTTTCTCGTGCTATATCTATATGGAAGTCGGTTCCTATCATTGTTGTTATTACAAAGTCATATTCTATACCTGATAGAAAACTTAATGTTGAAATGATTAAAGATGCTTTTTCTAAACATAACAAACTGGAAAATAATTTACGTAAGATTATTCCTGTGGTTGCTGATACTTATGTTTTAAATGACACTACCTATGTTTCACCAGATGGAATAACTGAACTTATTGATGCTACTATAGAACTTATGCCTGAAGGTGTTAAGGCTAGTGAATTTGATATATATAACTTCAAATTAGGACGTAAGAAAGCATTATCACGAAGTGTTGTTGGCGCTGCTACTACTTCTGCTACTATAGTTGGTGCTATACCTATACCAATTCCTGATGCAGTTATTTTAACACCTGTAGAAATTGCAGAAATTAATGCTATAGCAAGTATATATGAAATTAATAGGGATGAAAAAGCCAAAAAATTAATTAATTCTATTATAGAGGTTGGTACTGTTAGTAATGTTGCTAAAGCTACCATTGTTGCTATAAAAGCAATACCGGGATTAAATATTGCTGCTAGTGTACTTAATGCAATTGTTGCGGGATGTTTTGCTGCTGCTATTGGGGGAGGTTCTATATATGTTTTTGAACAGATATATTTAGGAAAGAAAAGTATTGATGATATAGATTGGGTAAAGAAAATAATGGAAGATAATATTTCTTCAAAACTTATTGATAAAGTTAATACTGTTATTAATAGTATTGGTAATAGTAGTGATAAGAAAACTATTCAAAAGTCTATTAATGAATTATATAAATAATAAATTTTATATGAAATATTTGTAATAGTATATAAGTTTGATTTAATATAATAATTAAAGAATAGTATGAAACTTGAAAAATTAAAGACATCTTAATTTATTTATAAGATGCCTTTATTTTTATTTATTTTAATTGTTAGAATTATTATTGTCTAGTTTTTTATAGTAATTATATCTGTTTTCTGCCCATTTCTTTTGTCTTTCTAAGATATCTTTACATTCTTCTTTATTTGTTGTTTTTAAACTTGCATATCTATTTTCAGTCATTAGATAATCATTATATTTTTCAAAGTTTGGACTTTTACTGTCTAGTGTAAATTTTTCTGTATCAGGATTATATCTAAATGTTAGGAAGTAACCACATTCTGTTGCTAAATATGCATTACTTTGGCTATGTTCCATACCAGTTTTTATTCCGTGTTCTATACATGGAGAGTATGCAATTATAAGAGAAGGACCATTATGTTCATTTGCTTCTTTTAAAACACGTAAGTATTGTTCGCTATTATATCCTATGTTAGTTGAAGCAACATAAACATTTGGATAACACATTGCAATTCTTGCAAGGTCTTTTTTGTAATTTTTTTTACCATTAGATGTAAATGATGCAACGGAACCAAGATTACTTGATTTCGATGATTGACCACCTGTATTAGAATATACTTCTGTATCTAGTACTAGTATATTTATATTTTCATTAGTAGATAATACGTGGTCTAGTCCTCCATAACCTATATCATATGCAAACCCATCTCCACCAATTACCCACATAGATTTTGGTACAATATAGTCTTTATATGTTTCTAGGTATGGATGTAAATTATAATTTATTTTTTCTTTTATTTCTTTACAAATGTCATAGTTATCCATATTGTTGATCCATTTTTTAAATAATGGTGTCATATTGTTTTCCATGTATCTTTTGATTTTATTTCGTTTAATATTTATTCCTGTTTTGATTCCTAATCCATATTCTGCATTATCTTCGAACAAACTACTTGCCCATGGAACATTATATGCGATTGATGGCATACTTGCACTATAAATTGATGAACAACCTGTTGCATTTGCTATTATTAAATTGTCTTTGAATAGTCTTGTTAAATTTGTTAGATATGGGGTTTCTCCACAACCTGAACATGCACCAGAAAATTCAAATGCTGGTTCTTTTAATGATGTTGCTTTGACATTTAATACTTTCATTTCATTTTGCGAATTTATATTATTTTTACTTAAATAGTTAAAAGTTTTGTTTGTATATTTTTCTTTGTCATATGGAACCATCTTTAATGCTTTGTTACCATTTTTTCCAGGACACGCTAAAGTACATACTCCACATCCTGTACAATCTTTATAAGATACAGCAATCGTGTAATTTGTGTCTTTTGGAATTAATGATGGCACCGATTCTACTGCATCATTGCCTTTGTTTGTTAAATATGGTCTTATTACTGCGTGTGGGCAAGCAAAGGCACATTTTCCACATTGAATACAATTTTCTTTAATCCATAATGGTATATTTTCGGCGATTTCTCTTTTTTCATTTTGAGTAGTCTGCTTTACTATTCCTTCTTTTATATCTACAAAAGCACTTACTGGTAAAGTGTCTCCTTTTAATTTGTTAATTGTTTCATAGAAATTTAAATTCTCTTTTTCTATACGAAGTTTTGACCATGAACTATCTATGTCAATTTGATTCAAATAATTATCTGCAACATCTACTATTTTATTGTTTACGTTAATTACTTTTTCGCCTTTCTTACTAAATCTCAATACATTATTTTCTTTCATTATTTTTTTAACTTTACTTAATGGCATTATGCCAATTATTTTAAAGATACATACTTCCATACATGTATTAATTTTGTTTTTTAGTCCTAGTTCGTTTGCTACTTTGTAAGCATCAATTGTAAATATTTTTAAATTTTTATCTGCGATTTGTTTTTTTATCTTGTTAGGTAACGTTTCTATTAAATCTTTTTCGTTTAATGAAGTATTTAATAATACGACACCATTATTTTTTATATTATCTAAAACATCATACTTATATATGTAACTATCTTTTGATATTACTACCAAAGATGGATTTTCTACATAGTATGGAGAATTAATTTCATTGTCTCCAATACGGATATGACTTCTTGTTACTCCACCTGATTTTTTTGAATCATATTGAAAATACCCTTGTACATATTTTTTTGTGTTGTCTCCAATAATTTTAATTAAGTCTTTTGATGTAGATACCATACCATCTGATCCAAAACCATAAAATAAATACTCTTTTATATTTTCGTTATCAATTTTAAATTTGTTGTCTACTTTTAAACTTAGTCCTGTTACATCATCATTTATTCCTATAGTAAAATTATTTTTGTTTTTTTCTTTTAAGTTTGTGTAGACTGCTAATATATCTTTTGGTGTTGTATTTTTTGAGGATAAACCATATCTTCCTCCAATTACTTTAATTTCTTTTTCTTTTAGGGCATTTACAACATCAAGATATAATGGTTCACCATTGGAACCTGGCTCTTTTGTTCTATCTAGTACTGCAATATTTGTAACTGTTTTTGGCAACACCTCGATTAAATGTTTATTTGAGAATGGTCGATATAAATGAACTGTAATGAGTCCTAGTGTATCATCTTCTAAATAGTCTATCAATTCTTTTATTGTATTACATACACTTCCCATTGCCACAATGACAAATTTTGCTTTTTTTGAACCATAATAATTAAATGGTTTATAGTCTGTGTTTTCTAGTTTGTTAATTTTATCCATATAATAACATACATTATCTATTGCATCTTGATAGTTTAAATTTCTTGATTCCGTATGTTGAAAATAGATATCTTCATTTTCTGCAGTACCTCTCGTTGTGGGATTTGAATTACTCATTTGTTTACTTCTAAATTTTTCTAAAGCTTTTTTATCTATTAGTTTTTCAAGTTTTTGATAGTTCATTAGTTTTATCTTATTAATTTCGTGACTGGTTCTAAAACCATCAAAAAAATGTACAAATGGTAAACTTGATTTTATCGCTGAAAGATGTGCTACACTAGCTAGGTGGTATGCTTCTTTTGGGTTTGTTGAGGATAGCATACATACTCCTGTTTGTCTTATTGCGTATACATCTTGATGATCACCAAAAATTGACAAGGCATGAGTTGACAGTGAACGCGCTGCTACATGTAGTACACCAGGTAACATTTCTCCAGATAACTTATAAAGTGATGGTATCATAAGTAGTAATCCTTGACTTGCTGTAAATGTTGATGATAAGATACCTGAATTTAATGCTCCATGTACTAAAGCGATTGCTCCTTGTTCTGATTGCATTTCTATTACTTTTGGTACTGTATTAAAAAAGTTCAATTCGTTTTTGGTACTTGTTAAATCTATTTTTTCTGCCATAGGTGAAGCTGGTGTAATTGGATATATTCCACATAATTCACTAAAATGATACGCTACATTTGCTACTGCTTCATTTGCATCCATTGTTTTGTACTTATTCATTTTATCACATTCCTTTATTAATCTTTATATTTATATTATATAATAAAGAATATGATTTTACAAGGCAAAAAATAAAAAAAAGACTTAACTATTTGCATGTTAAGCCTTGCGTAGTATATGTGTCAATCAGTTTTGTTTTACTTCGGTTTACATTGAATTTATTTATGTCAGTGTCACTTATCTTTGTTAAGTCTAATTCATATATTACTTTGTAACTACTTGCTGTATTATCTACAACTTTTGAAGTAAAACCTTTTATACTTGTATTATTTATTTGATTTGTATGTATTTCTTTTAAACCAGATAAATCTAAAACTGTGTTGTATACTCCACCAATTATGTTATCTACTGCTTCGCCAACTTTTCCATCCACTATACCATTTTTTGATGTGTCATCATCACTGGTTGTTCCATCTGTACCAGTATCTACACCATCTGTATGTGTATCTTGATTATAGTTATAAGTAATTGTTACATGTTTTACTTCGTCATCAATATATGTTACTTTATATTCTGTTCCACTTGTCAATCCATTATATTTATTTTCTCTTGTACATGTTAACATTTCTTCTTTACCACAACCTGATAGCAATAGTATAGCAGCGATACTTAAAAATATTTTCTTCATAAATTACTCCTTTCAGTATTAGTATGGTTTCTTTTTATTATTTAATACTTTATACTTTACTAGAGCAATTTGTTATTAACATATGCTAATTTTAATACTTTTGAATAACCATTTTAATTAATTATTATGGTTATTATATTAGAATATATCTTAAATACGGAAAAAGTTTTTAGAAATTTCTAAAAACAAATATATTAGTATTCACAATTATATGGAGTTCTTGGATATGGTATTACATCTCTTATATTTTCTACTCCAGTTAAATAAATAAGTAGTCTTTCAAATCCCATTCCAAATCCTGAATGTGAACATCCACCAAATTTTCTTAAATTTAAATACCATTCCATTCCTTCGGAAGGCACACCCATTTCTTTCATTCTTGAAACTAATTTGTCGTAGTTTTCTTCACGCTGAGAACCTCCCATTAATTCTCCTGCACTAGGAACTTCTAGATCTACTGCAGCAACTGTTTTTCCGTCATCATTTTGTTTCATGTAGAATGCTTTTATTTCTTTAGGCCAATCTGTTATAAATACTGGACCATCAAAATATTCTGTAATATATTTTTCGTGTTCTTTTGCTATATCTTCACCATATTCTGGTTTATATTCCCAATCAACTTTTGCTTCTTTTAAGATTGTAATAACATCTTCGTGTTTGATTCTTGTAAATTTACTATTTATTAATTTGTTTAATTTTTCTATTAATCCTTTTTCAACAAATTTATCTAGGAATTCCATTTCGTTTTTACAATTTTCCAAGACATATGAAACTATATATTTTAACATTTCTTCCATAATATCCATATTTCCATTTAAATCACAAAATGATATTTCTGGTTCTATCATCCAAAATTCTGATGCATGTGTTTTAGTATTGGAGTTTTCCGCCCTAAAAGTTGGTCCAAATGTATATATTTTTTTGTATGCCATTGCAAAAGTTTCACCTTGTAATTGGCCAGAAACCGTTAATGCTGCTTTCTTTCCAAAGAAATCTTTTGAATAATCCACTTGTCCTGTTTTTGCAATTTTATCTAAGTCGAGAGTTGTTACTTGGAACATTTCTCCTGCTCCTTCACAATCTGATGCTGTTATTAATGGAGTATTTACATATGTAAAGTTTCTTTCTTGGAAGTATTTATGTATTGCATATGCTGCAACACTTCTTACTCTAAATACAGCCTGAAACAAATTTGTACGGGGACGTAAATACGCAATTTCTCTTAAATATTCTCTAGTTGGTCTTCCTTTGGCTTGAAGTGGGTAGTCATCAGGACAATCTCCTTCAACTTTAATTTTTTCTAATGTTAACTCAAATGGTTGGCCATCTTTTGGAGATGCTATTAATTTTCCTGTTACGGTTATTGCACTTCCTAATTTTATTTTTGCTATTTCATCAAAATTTGCTAAGTTGTCTTCATAAACAACTTGTAATCCATTTACTGTAGTTCCATCATGCAAATCTATAAATCCAAAATGAGCTTGTTTTCTATGACTTCTTACCCATCCAGATACTTTTATTTCTTGTCCAATATAATCTTTTTCAAATAATTGTTTTATATCCATAATATCTCCTCTTACTAATTTAACTTTTTATTTACTAGATTTACTGCTCGTTTAACATCCTTTGTCATTTTAGCGTATAAATTGCTATAATGTCTAAATTCTGTTATTAAATCAATATCATCTTGTGATATTGCACCAACGTATTGTCTAGTATTGGTATCTCTAATTATCATTTCTCTTCCAAGTAAGTAATCTGTACTTACTCCAAATAAATCAGCCATTTTTTCAAATAGTTCTAAATTTGGGACTCTGCTTCCACTTTCATATCCACAGATTGATACTTTAGTAACACCAAGGATTTTACCTAATTCTTGTTGTGATAACCCTTTTTTTATTCTTAGTTCTTTAATTCTTTTACCAATTATCATAAGTGGTTACTCCTTTTGATGCTTATTAACAAAAAGTTATCTCCTTGTTAATAATATTTTACAACAAAAATTGGTAATTGTATATACTATAAGTTAACTTTTTTTATTTTTATTAATATTTATAAGATATGAGGGAATTACTATATATATTATATATTTATATTTTTTACTTTTTTTACATTTTTATTCTTAATATTAATAAATTTTTTTGAGGGGTAATTAGGAAGTCTATTACATACTAATTCTCGTTTTTCTTTTTTCCGTTTGATTTTTTTTCCTTTTGCTCTTTTGATATTTCTTCTTCATTATTATCTTCTTTCCTTTTAGCAGACGATAAAAATGTTACTTTATCTGCTATTATTTCTGTTTTTTTCTTTTTTTGTCCATCTGATCCTTCGATTAGTTTTGTTTGAACTCTTCCTCTTACTCCTATCATATCTCCACTTTTGCAATATTCAGTAGTATTTTCCGCAACAGATGTCCATAGTGTACAATCTAAAAAATCAGTTTCATACTCGCCGTGTAAGTTTTTATAATTTCTTGGCACTGCTAAAGTTATTGTAGTAGTGATTTTACCTGTATCAGTTGTTTTTAATTCAGGAGTTTTTACAAGTCTTCCTACTAAAACAATTTGATTTACCATATTTTACCTCCTTTCTTCATGTGTTAATATATCATTTTTATATTTTAAAGGCAATTTACAAAAAAATCTTTTTGGGTATTAAAAAAACCTTTATTGAAGTTTTTTGTTGCTCCAAATAAGGTTTTTAATAAATTCTTTTTGTGTTTTTTAGTTTTGAAATCTTTTTTTAAGACTATATAGATAACTTTTTTGATTTTTTTTACTTTTACATAAATTTTACACATTTTAATATTTAAGATAATTTTTAAGTGATAATGCTATTGCATCCATATATTCATCTTTTTCTGTTTTTATTATATTTATATCACTTTCACTTGAAAGATATGCCACTTCAAATAAATATGCTTCTGCTCCTATATTAGATTTATAGTAAGTATTGGCTGTTTGATTTTCGTTTCTATCATCCACATATGCGCCAGTCATTATTCCTCCTGTTTCTCTTATTATATATAGATAATTAGATTTTGTTGTTATATCATATGCGTTTCTTTTTTTTGCTTCTTCTCTTTCTTTAGCGGCAGTAATTTCGTTTTCTGTAAAATTGTGTGTATATATTCCGTTGTATACTTTAAATGTTTTTTGTGGTGAGTAACTCATAGATGTTTTTTTTGTTATGTTTTCTACCATACTTTTTGCCAAGTCATAATTAATATCTCCAGGTGTGTATAATTCAAGTCCATTTACTTTTACGGAAACGTTACTATTCAAATGCAAGGATATAACATATTTTGCAAATACTTCGTGTGATATTTCTGCTCTTCCATTTTTTCCATATTCTTCAAAATATTCTGTTTCTTTTAAACTGTTATCAGTTCTTGTTAATTTTACTTTAAAACCATAACCTTCTAGCTTTTCCTTTAAAACTTTTGCTAACATTATTGTATAATCTTTTTCTTTTTTATCTCCTATAACTGCTCCAGGGTCTTTACCACCGTGGCCTGCATCTACAACTATATCATATATTTCATTATCTTGGTTTTCAGTTACACTAAGATTCATTATATTGTTATTTGTAGAAATTACTATTTTATTATTATATTTACTCATTGTATAGTATGTTGTATTTTTATATTCTGTTTTGTTTTCCAAAGAATAATACTTGTATGTTGTTGTCTCTTTAGTTTCATTATTTTCTTCGATTTGTTCTTTTTTTCCTAGTCTCAATAATATTTGATAGTCTCCTTTTTCTATGTCATCTAATAATATTCCTTCATTAATTAATGTTGACATATTAAATGATATTGTATTTATATTTTCTTTGTAGTTTATTTCATAACTTTTGAATTCTTTGTTGTTATATAATACTAAATCTATTGTATCATACTTTAGGTTTTCTATGGTTACTTCGCCAGACAAATTTAGGGTTCTTCCATAAACGTAATAATTATTTATTTCTACTAATTCTTTTTCAATTGTAAGTGGGATTATTTTGTCTTTTGTTTTTTCTACATATACAACGTATCCTATTACTCCTAAAAATATTATTGCTATTATTAATATAAATTTCTTCATTAATTACCTCCTATATTTAGTGCCAACAATCTATTTAATTCAACGGCATATTCCAATGGTAGTTCTTCTCTAAAGACATTTATAAATCCTAGTACTACTAGTTCTTTAGCTTTTTCTTCATCTATTCCTCTTGACATTAGATAGAATAATTGGTCTTCTCTTATTTTAGAAACTGTTGCTTCATGTTCTAGAATGGATGAATTGTTATCTACGATATTGTATGGTATTGTATCGCTTTTTGACATATTATCTAACAAGATGGTATCACACTTTATGCTTGCTATAGAATTTGTTGCTTTTTTGCTTATTTTTGCTTTACCTCGATAATTTGCTGTTCCTCCATTTGATGCTATTGATTTACTTATGATATTGCTTTTAGTGTATGGCGCTAGATGAATCATTTTGGCACCTGTATCTTGAATTTGATTTAGTCCTGCTGAAGCAACTGATATGCAATTTCCTCTAGCGTATGGTCCTTTTAAAATACAACATGGATATTTCATATTTAACTTACTTCCAATGTTTCCATCAATCCATTCCATAAGTCCTTTTTCTTCTACTATTGCTCTTTTTGTTACTAAATTGTAGACATCACTAGACCAATTTTGTATAGTTGTGTAACGACATTTTGAGTTTTTACCCACATATATTTCTACTACTGCTGCATGTAAGGCATCTTCAGTGTACGTTCTTGCTGTACAACCTTCTATATAATTTAATTCACTATTGTCATCTACAATTATTAGTGTCCTTTCAAATTGACCCATATTTTTAGAGTTTATCCTAAAATAACTTTGTAACGGTCTATCTAACTTTGTATTTTTAGGTATATAGATAAATGTTCCTCCACTCCATACTGCGCCATTTAAACTTGTAAATTTATTTTCATTATATTTAACTAATTTATTAAAGTATTTTATGAATAAGTCTTTGTGTTTTTTATATGCGGTATCAGTATCAAGGAATATTACATTTTTTTCTTTTAATTCTTCAATCATATTGTGATATATTACTTCACTATCATATTGAGCGCCAATTCCATCTAGATATTTTTTTTCAGCATTTATTACTCCTAAATCATCAAATTCTTTTTTTATTTCACATGATATATTATTCCAATTATCTGTTATATCATTTGTTCTTTCTTTATAATATGTTATTTGGTCATAATCAATATTTATCTCTGGTCCAAAAGATGGATTAGGTAGACTATTAAATGATTCTAAGCACTTTAATCTAAAATTTAGCATATCTTCGTCTTCATTTTTTATTTTAGATATTTTTTTTATTACTTCTTTGGTTAATTTCATGTTATCACCTTTCTTTATATTATACAGCAAAAGTTAAGTTTTATAAAGAAATTTGACTTATTTACATAAAAAATAAAAGAATAAGTAAAGTCAATTACTTATTTTAATCCATTGTCAACCAATCTTCTCCTTTGAATGGTTCTGTTCTTAATAAGTTGGGGTAATCTTGTTGTCTTAATACTTCATATACCATTATTGCAACACAGTTTGATAGATTTAAACTTCGTACATTATCTGTTGATGGTATCCTTAAGCATCTATCTAAGTAGTTTCTTAGTAGTGTCTTTGGTATGCCTGTTGATTCTTTACCAAAAAACAAATATATATTTTTAGATTTATCGCTATAATCAAATGATGTGTGTGGTTTTTTGCCATATCTTGTAAGAAAATAGAATTCTCCTGTGTTTTTACTTAAAAAGTCTTCAAAGTTTTCATATACAAAATATTTTACTTTATCTATATAATTTACTCCACTTCTTTTTACGTATTTGTCTTCTAAACTGAATCCTAGTGGTTTTATTAAATGCAAAATGGAATTTGTTGCAGCACATGTTCTCATTATGTTACCTGTATTTGTAGGTATTTCTGGTTCGTATAATACAATATTAATCATCTTTTACTACGCCTTCTTCTTTTAAAAATTTTAGTAAAGAGTTAGTATCATAGTTTGTTTCTTTTATGTCATATATTTTCTCTATGTTCCCCTTTTTAAATACTAATAAGCATGGTATATCTAATATGGATTTATTTACAACTTGATATTTTTTTGATGCTTCATCTTTTGCTTTTTTATCATTGTTTATTTCAGTTAAATCGAGATATAATATTTTGTCTTTAAGAGAATTATCTATTATTAACGTTTTAAATTTTAATTCAAAATCTCTAATATTAGAATCTTCTAAAACAGAAACATATACATATGCATCTTTGTTTTCTAATATATAGTCGTTTAGTTCGTTATAGTTTATTACTTGCAAATATCTGTCTATTATTTGTGTATTTAGTTTACTTTCTTCATATGTTAAATGCCATAAATAAAAATAGAATAATAGTAATAACGATACTAAAATTACTCCTGATAAGATAATATAATTTTTTATTGGTACCTCACGTTTAATTTTGTTCATAATACCATCTCCTTTTATAATTTTATCAGTATTTTTAGGTTTTGTAAATATTTATATTAAATTATATGTATTTTTTTACTTTATATGTTATAATACTTGTGGTGTTTTATATGAAAGAAAATTATGCAAAAAAATTAGAAGAACTTATAAGCACGTTAGACTATAAACCAAAATTACTTCTTCATAGTTGTTGCGCTCCTTGTAGTAGTTATGTTATTTCTTATTTGAAGAACTATTTTGATATTACCATACTTTATTATAATCCTAATATATGTCCTTTTGAGGAATATTTAAAAAGAAAAGAAGAACAGATTAGATTTATAAAGAACTTTGATAATGTAAAGTTTATGGATTGTGATTATGATAATGATACATATAATGATTTAATTAAAGGGTTAGAAAACGAGCCTGAAAGGGGCAGTAGATGTACTGTTTGTTTTGAATTAAGGCTTAGAAATACTGCAATTAAGGGTATGGAAAAGGATTTTCAATATTTTGGTACTACTCTTACTGTTAGTCCTTACAAGAATTCATATCTTATTAATAAAATTGGATTGGAATTAGAAAATGAATATGGCATAAAATGGTTAGTAAGTGATTTTAAGAAGAATGATGGGTACAAAAAATCTATTTTATACTCAAAAGAATTTAATTTATATAGACAAGATTATTGTGGATGTATTTATTCAAAGATAGAAAGAGAAAAGAAAACTAGAGATTAATTTTAAGTCTCTAGTTATTTTTATGTTAATATACTTGTTACTAGTTTTATACTTCCTACTAATACAAGTCCTAACCAAATTATTACTATTGGAATTGTAAATATTTTTCCTGATAGTTTTTTTACTTTTACATTTGGTTGCATTGGTAAGTTTTCTTGGTATGGCATTGTTTGTGGAACTACATTATCGTTTTGTGGTGTCATACCATTTGTCATCACACCATTTGGCATATTATTTTGAAAATTATTTGGCATTTGATTTACAATGCTTTGATTTTGTGGTATAGGGTTATTCATTGGTTGATGATTCATATTATTATTTACTTGTGCATTATTATTATTATTTGGTAAAACTGCACTATTCATTTTTATATTGTTTTCTTCATATGGACTATTTGCTAGTACTATATCTGTTTTTTGCTCTGGTGAAGGTACATTATTAATCGCATTTTGAACAGGCACTTGAGCTTGACTATTATTTACAAATTCCTGATTATTGAATTGTTGAGGAATTTGTTGTTCAAGATTAGGAATAGCATTTTGAGGATTAGGATTATTGTTTACGACATTTACATTATTAAGACTTTGATTAATTTCTTCAAGTGGTATTTCTGCGGTTGCTTCTCTTAATGCTTGTTGTAAATTTGTTTCTTCTCCTATATTAATAATAGGTCTTTGTGGATGCTCTATAGTTTTTACTTTGTCATAAAATGCTTTAACTTTAGTTACTATTGAAGACTTTATTGTAGCAACATATGTGCTTTGTAAAGTAAAATTACTATTTTGAATATCTCTTTTTCCTTTTAAACTTAGTCCACTGAAACTCATACTTTTAATTTCTAATTTATCATAATCAACATCTAATGATATAGATATTTTGCTTAATAAATCTATTACTTTTTGTACTTGATTTTTGCTTACGTTGAATGGTAAATTTACTTTGGCAATATCTATTTCTCTTATACGTTGATTTCCTATCATTCTGTTACTTATAACTACGCTAGACATATTTTTCACCTCTTATAATGGTAATTTAATTATTTCTTTTACAATATTATCAATTTTTTGTTTTGTTTCTAATGAGTCAATGTCTTTTAGAATGTCGTTTCCGTTTTGGTCTTTTACGATTTGAGACACAAAAATATTTGCAGTTTCAACATCTCTATCAATACTATATACTGCATATTCTATATTATCATTTTCAAATATTGTTATTAAATTTGCTTCTCTTTCTATACCTTTTTCATCTGTTACTTTAAATTTTCTATCCATTTTTACTCCTCCGTTTATATAATTACCATCTCTTGGCTACTTTATACTATATTTAATATAACATATTTTTTTATTTTATTCAATAAATTTTTTGTCTTTTTACTAACTTTTTTAAATATAGACAAATATTAGTTGATTTGTTATAATAATTTTATAGTATATGGTGGTGAATGGAATGTTTGAAAAAAATAATTTACTATTTTTTGAAGATTTAGCTAATGATGATAATATAATTCACTTTTTTTCTAAAAAGCCTTTTAATTTTAGTAAAAAGAATATCGATAGTAAAATTATTATGGAAAATTATACAAATATTATGAATAATTTAAATTTTAATTTTGATTATGTGAGAGATTGTGTACAAAAACATACTAACAATATTGTTATATTAAATGATAGTAATAAGAATGATACTTACTTTGATAATGCTGATGGTATTATTACTAATCTTAAGAATATACCTATTGTTACTTATTATGCGGATTGTCAACCTATATTAATTTATGATCCTATAAAAAACGTTGTTGGTAATATTCATTCTGGATGGAGAGGTACTACAAAAAAAATTATTGTTAATGCAATAAATATTATGAAAAATGAATTTAATTGTGATGTGTTAGATATTAAAGTTTATATAGGACCTTGTATACATAAATGTTGTTTTGAAGTTGATGAAGATGTTTTTGATATCTTTAGAGAAAATTTTAGTAATATAAATGAATTTACAAAAATAGTAAGGAAAAATGATAACAAAGTAAAATATTATATTGATACTGTTGGAATTAATATTTCTTTGCTTAAAAATTTAGGAATTTTGGTAAAAAATATTTTTTATTCAAATATATGTACCAAGTGTAATTATAAAGATATTTATTCTTATAGAGCTGAACCTCTTAATAATGGAAGAAATATTTCCTTTATATGTCTTAAATAGAAACCAAAAATTTAATTATTATTCTTTTTAAATTAATAGAATTGTTAAAAAGATCGCTGATTAAATCAACGATCTTTTTTTAATCCAAAAATTCTTCTTCAAGAACTTCTGATGCATCATCATCAAAAAATTCTTTTTCTAATGTATATCCTACATCCATATATTCTTTGCATCCTGTTCCTGCTGGGATTAATTTACCAATTATTACATTTTCTTTTAATCCGTGTAGGTTATCAACCTTACCTTTAACTGATGCTTCAGTTAAGATTCTAGTTGTTTCTTGGAATGATGCTGCCGATAAGAATGAATCTGTTTCTAGTGAGGCCTTTGTTATACCAAGTAAAATTGGTTGACCAATCGCAGGTTTTTTACCTTTGATGATAACATCTTTGTTTCCTTCAGTAAATTCACTTATGTTTACTGTTGTACTTGGTATAAAGTTTGTATCACCAGCATCCATTACTCTTATTTTAGAAATCATTCTTTTAGCAATCAATTCAACGTGTTTATCATTGATATCAACACCTTGTGAACGATATACTTTCTGAACTTCTTTTAAAATATATTGTTGTACTGTATTTGGATCTGTTACTACAAGCAATTCTTTTGGAGAAACGTTACCTTCTGTAATTCTGTCTCCTGCAGATACTTCTTGTCCTTTTTCAACACGAAGTTTTGCTCCATATAGTGTTACATGTTCTCTTACTTCTTTATCATTCTTAATGTATACTTTAAATTTGCCATTTGCATCCTCAATTTTAGATACAACACCATCAATTTCAGCAATTGTTGCCTTACCTTTTGGCATTCTCGCTTCAAATAATTCTTCAACACGAGGTAAACCTTGTGTAATGTCTGTTCCTGCTACACCGCCAGTATGGAATGTACGCATTGTTAATTGTGTACCTGGTTCACCAATTGATTGTGCACCCATAATTCCTACTGCTTCACCTATTTCAACAATATTTCCTGTTGCAAGGTTTCTACCGTAACATTTTTGACATACACCATGATTTGTTCTACATGTTAATGCTGTTCTTATTTCTACTTCTTCAATTCCTGCTTTAATAATTTTATCAGCAATTGCTTCAGTAATTAATTCATTTTTATCTACTATTAATTCTTTAGTTTCTGGGTTGATAACTTTTTTACTTGTAAATCTTCCCATAATTCTATCATATAATGGTTCAATTATTCCATCTTTATCATCTTTAAACGCACTCACTAGTACACCTTGAGTCGTACCACAATCTTCTTCTCTTACAATTATGTCTTGTGCTACGTCAACTAAACGTCTTGTCATATAACCAGAGTCTGCTGTTTTTAATGCGGTATCTGCACTACCTTTACGAGCACCATGTGTTGATAAGAAGAATTCTGATACAGTAAGTCCTTCACGGAAGTTTGATTTAACTGGTATTTCTACTGACTCACCATTTGGTTTTGCCATTAATCCACGCATACCTGCAAGTTGTACGAAGTTAGAAATTGAACCACGGGCTTTTGAATTCATCATTATGAAAATTGGGTTATCTTCAAGAGTTTTAGCATAAACTTCTAACTCCTTCTTTATTTCTTCTTTTGCTTTATCCCATACATCAATTACTAATTGATATCTTTCTTTATCAGTTATTAGTCCTCTTTGGAATTGCTTATTAATCTTCTTAACTTCTGATTCGCCTTTTTCAATTATTTCTGCTTTGTTTTTACTTACAACGATATCACTTGCTGCTATTGTTATACCAGAATATGTAGAATATTTGAATCCTAAATCTTTTAATTTATCTAGCATTATTGATGTTTCAGTAGTTTTGTAACGTTTAAACATCTGTGCTATTATTTTTTCTAGTGTACCTTTATTAAAAGGTTTTGCTAAAGGTATTTTGTCTAGTTCTTCTTTTAAATCTTTTCCATATTCAATAAAGTATTTTGCAGGTGTAATTCCTTCAATATTTTCATCTGTTGGTTCATTTATAAAAGGGAATGAATCTGGTAATATTTCATTGAATGTAATTTTACCTACAGTTGTTACAAAATATTTATCTTTGTTACTGTCTAAGAATACTTTATGTTTAAATGAATTTACAGGAATTAATACTCTTGTGTGAAGTGTTAATTCTCTTCTTTGATAAGCCATTAAAGCTTCATTTGTATTTTTAAATACTCTTCCTTCTCCCTCAAGTCCTTTTTTCTCCATAGTAATATAATAGTTACCAAGAATCATATCTTGTGATGGAGTAACAATTGGTTTTCCATCTTTTGGACTTAGGATATTGTTTGAACCAAGCATTAAGATTCTTGCTTCTGCTTTGGCTTCTTCTGATAGTGGTACATGGACAGCCATTTGGTCACCATCGAAGTCTGCATTAAATGCTGTTGTAACAAGCGGATGCAATCTTATTGCTCTTCCAGAAATTAATTTTGGTTCGAATGCTTGAATACCAAGTCTGTGTAATGTTGGAGCACGGTTTAACATAACTGGATGTTCTTTTATTACATCTTCAACTATATCCCATACTTTAGGATCTTGATTTTCAATCATTCTTTTTGCTGATTTAATATTGTTTGCTATTTCCTTTGATACTAGGCCGTTTATTACATGTGGTTTAAATAATTCTAGTGCCATTTCTTTTGGTATACCACATTGATACATTTTTAGATCTGGTCCTACAACGATAACTGAACGACCTGAATAGTCAACACGTTTACCTAATAGGTTTTGTCTAAAACGACCTTGTTTACCTTTTAGCATTGATGAAAGAGATTTTAATGCACGATTTCCTGCGCCTGTTACACTTCTTCCACGACGACCATTATCAAATAATGAATCTACCGCTTCTTGTAACATACGTTTTTCATTTTGAACAATTATAGTTGGAGCACCTAATTCCATAAGTTTTTTCAAACGATTATTTCTATTAATTACTCTTCTATATAAATCATTCAAATCAGATGTCGCAAATCTTCCGCCATCTAGTTGAATCATTGGTCTTAACTCAGGTGGAATAACAGGCAATGCTTCTAATATCATCCATTCAGGTTTGTTTCCTGATGTTACAAATGCATTAATTACTTCAAGACGTTTAACTAATCTTGTTCTTCTTTGACCTGTTGCATTTTCTAATTCTTTTTCAATATCTGCTAACTCTTTATTAACATCAACTTCACTTAGTAATTCTTTTACTGCTTCTGCACCCATACCTACTCTAAATGTATTACCATATTTTTCGTAGTATGCTCTATATTCTTTATCTGATAGAGTTTGTTTTTTTATTAATGTTGTTGCTCCTGGATCCAATACTACATAAGATACGAAATAGATTACTTCTTCAAGATCTCTTGGTGACATATCAAGGCATAATCCAATATATGATGGAATACCTTTTACATACCATATGTGACTTACTGGTGTTGCTAGTTCAATGTGTCCCATTCTCTCACTTCTTACTGAAGATTTTGTTACTTCAACTCCACAACGGTCACAAACTATATTCTTGTATCTCAATCTTTTATATTTTCCACAACTACATTCATAGTCTCTTGTTGGTCCAAATATTTTCTCACAATATAGGCCATCTCTTTCTGGTTTCAATGTTCTATAATTTATTGTTTCTGGCTTAAGAACTTCTCCATAACTCCATGAACGGATTTTTTCTGGAGAAGCAATCCCTATTCTTAAAGCTTTAAAATTATTTGCTTTTAACATTAGAAATCACCTCCCATATCTTCATCAAAATCCTCTTCTACTTCTTCTAAATCAATATCATCATCATCTAACGTATCTAAATCCTCATCATCAAAATTATCATCATCATCATCTGCTAATTCATCAAATGACTTTTCTTTTTCTATTTCTTCTGCTATTGGTGTATTTTCATCTTCATCAGGTTCATTTTCCATATCTTTTATCTCTACTAATTCATCATCATTATTTATTACAGATATGTCTAATCCTAATGCTTGGAATTCCTTAATTAATACTCTAAACGCTTCTGGAATTCCTGGAGTTGGCAATGGTGTACCTTTAACTAATGCTTCATATACTTTAACACGTCCTACAACATCATCTGACTTATATGTCAATATTTCTTGTAATACGTGTGATGCACCATACGCTTCAAGTGCCCAAATTTCCATTTCTCCAAATCTTTGTCCACCAAATTGTGCTTTACCACCTACTGGTTGTTGTGTTACTAGTGAGTATGGACCTGTTGCACGAGCATGTAATTTATCATCAACCATGTGATGTAATTTTATCATATACATTACACCAACTGAAATTCTATTGTCAAATGGTTCACCAGTTCTACCATCGTATAATACTGTTTTCCCATCTGCATCCATACCTGCTTCTTCCATCATTGCCGCAATATCTGATGATTTAGCACCATCAAGTACTGGTGTTGCAACGTGTACTCCTAGTTTTTTTGCAGCCATTCCTAAGTGCAATTCTAATACTTGTCCTATGTTCATACGTGATGGAACACCTTGTGGATTTAACATAATATCTACTGGTGTACCATCTGGTAAGTATGGCATATCTTCTTGTGGTAATACTAATGATATTACACCTTTGTTTCCATGACGTCCCGACATTTTATCTCCAACGCCAATTTTTCTTTTTTGAATTATATATACTCTTACTACTTTAGATACTCCACTTGGTAAATCATCATTTTCTTCTTTTGTATATACTTTAACATCGTGTACTATACCATCTCCACCATGCGGAACTGTTAATGATGAATTTCTTACTTCTCGTGTCTTTTCTCCAAATATAGCATGTAATAATTTTTCTTCACTTGTTAAATCTGCCATTCCTTTTGGTGTTACTTTACCTACTAGAATGTCTCCTTCTTTAACTTCAGTACCAATTCTAATTATTCCGTTTTCATCAAGATTTTTACGTGCATCTTCACCAATGTTAGGAATATCCCTAGTTATTTCTTCAGGTCCTAGTTTTGTATCGCGACATTGAATTTCATAATCCTCGATATGTAATGAAGTATATACATCGTCTTTAACCAATCTTTCGTTCATTATTACGGCATCTTCAAAGTTATATCCGTTAAATGTCATAAATGCTACTACTACGTTTTTACCTAAAGCTAGTTCTCCTAGGTCAGTAGATGGACCGTCTGCAATAATTTGTCCACGGTGTACTTTGTCGCCTTTTTTTACTATAGGTCTTTGGTTTGTTGTTTCACCTTGGTTGGCTCTTTCAAATGTTTGTAAATAATATATATCTTGTCCTTTTGCATTTTGAACAACTATCTTTTTAGCATCTACATAATCAACAATACCATCTGCTTTTGCAACTACTGTTACACCACTGTCTCTTGCTACTGCATATTCAACACCTGTTCCTACATAAGGAGCTTCTGTTGTTAGAAGTGGTAATGCTTGACGTTGCATGTTTGCACCCATTAGGGCACGTGTAGCGTCATCATGTTCCAAGAATGGAATTAAACTTGTTGTTACTGATACAACTTGTTGTGGGGAAACATCAATGTAATCTATTTTTTCTGCAGGTATCATAATGTTTTCACCACGATATCTTCCTGCAACTAATGGTTCATCTATTTCATTGTCGTCATTCACTTTTACAGTTGCTTGTGAAATATAGAAATCATTTTCTTCGTCTGCTGTTAAGTAATCTACTTCATCTGTTAATTTCTTATTTACTATTTTTCTGTATGGAGTTTGAATAAATCCATATTCGTTTACTTTAGCATAACTTGCTAATGAAGTGATTAACCCTATGTTTTGTCCTTCTGGAGATTCAATTGGGCATATCCTTCCATAGTGAGAAGCATTAACATCACGGACTTCCATTCCTGCTCTATCTCTTGATAATCCACCTGGTCCTAATGCAGATAATCTACGTTTATGTGTTAATTCTGCTATTGGGTTAACTTGGTCCATGAATTGTGATAATTGGCTACTTCCAAAGAACTCTTTGATTACTGCAGTTACTGGTCTTATGTTAATTAGAGTTTTAGGAGTTACTGTTTCTATATCTTGAGTTGTCATTCTTTCTCTTATTACTCTTTCCATTCTACTTATACCAATCTTAAATTGATTTTGTAATAATTCTCCAACTTGTCTTATTCTTCTGTTTCCTAGATGGTCTATTTCATCATCGTGACCAATACCATCATTTAAGTTTAGATAATAACTTACTGAAGCATATACATCTGATATTGTTAATGTTTTTACTTCAAGTCTTTGGTCATTACCAATAACTTTAACTTTTTTCTTAGGATCAACATTTGAATAAACATGTAATACTTGAATTATATTATGTGAATCTAGTTCTTCATTAACTGTCGCTTCAATGCAACCATAACCTTCTTTTAAATATTCGTCTAATTGTAACAAAACTTCTTTTGTTATTAGTGTTCCGTCAGGAATTTTTACTTCGCCGTCAATAATAATATCTTCTGCTATTCTATTATTAAGTAGTCTATCTTTTATATTTAATCTTTTGTTAAATTTATAACGTCCTACTTTTGCAAGATCATAACGGAAATTATCGAAAAATCTTGTTATTAATTGGTTCTTAGATGAATCTAAAGTTGTAGGTTCTCCTGGTCTTAATTTTTCGTAAATTTCTATTAACGCCTCATCCGTATTCTTTGTTGAATCTTTTTCAATGGTATTTTTTAAATAAATATCATTTTCAAATAGTTCAAGGATTTGTTCATCACTTGAAAGTCCAAATGCACGAAGTAATGTTGTAATTGGAACTTTTCTTGTTCTGTCTATTCTTACATATATTACATCTTTTGCATCAGTTTCGTATTCAAGCCATGTTCCTCTTGATGGAATAACTTTTGAACCAAATACTGGTTTTCCGTTTTTGTCTATCTCTTTTGAGTAGTATACGCTTGGACTACGTACTAATTGAGAAACAACTACTCTTTCGGCACCGTTAATTATGAAAGTTCCACTTTCAGTCATTAAAGGCATGTCTCCTAAGAATATTTCTTGTTCCTTTACTTCTCCTGTCTCGTTATTAAAAAGTCTTGTTTGTACTTTTAATGGGGCAGCGTAAGTAATTTGCCTATCTTTGCATTCTTTTTGCGAATATCTTGGTGTATCAAATTCATAGTCACCAAATTCTAGTGTTAATCCACCAGAAAAACTTTCAATTGGTGAAAACTCTTCAAAAACCTCTTTTATTCCCTCTGTTGTGAACCATTGATATGATTCTGTTTGAATTTGCAATAAATTTTCAAGTTCAAATGTATTTTTGATCATAGAAAAATTTCTTCTTTTTCTATAATCGCCGCTTTGCTTAACTTTATAAGCCATTAATTTCACCCCTATACCTAAATTTTTTTACGTGTGCACACCGTATAAAGATGCGTTACCAATATATAATGTTACCAAAGTTTTGTAAATAAGTCAATTGAATTCACGTAACTTTTTAAACTTTTTTTATTTTTTTTAATTGCACGATATAAAAGCCTTTTGATTTGTCAATTATTTCTGCTTGATATTCAGTTTCTAATTCTTTAATCATCGTTTTTACTCCGTGATCTTTTCTCATTACAAACCATAATTCTCCATCTTCTTCTAAATAATTTTTTCCTTCAAATAAAAACTTTTTTAATGTTTCTTTTCCTGCTCTTATTGGTGGGTTTGTTATTATATAATTATATTTGTCTTTTATATTTTCGTAAATATTACTTTTCCAACATCTTGCATTTTCTATGTTGTTTAATTTTATGTTTTCTTTTGTTAATTCTAATGCTCTATCATTAATATCAACAAAGTCAACCTTTATGTTACTTTCTAGAGATATTGTAATACCTATAATTCCGTATCCACACCCTAAATCTAATGCGTTTCCTTCTTTTGATTCTTTTAAAAAATTAGTCAACAACAATTTTGTTCCGTAATCCAGATGCTCTTTTGAGAAAACGCCGTTATCCGTATATACTTTGATAGTTGTATCACAATATTTTGCTTCAATTATTTTTTTGTTATGTTTTACGCTTTCATCATTTATAAAATAGTGACTCATTTTATCTCCTTTTTTATAACAAAAGAACCTATACTAAATTTAGCATAGGCTCTTTAAAATTATTTAAGTTCAACTGTTGCGCCAGCTTCTTCGAATTGTGCTTTGATTGTTTCAGCTTCTGCTTTATCAATACCTTCTTTAACGTTTCCTCCGTTATCAACGATATCTTTTGCTTCTTTTAATCCTAATCCTGTTAAATCTCTAACGATTTTGATTACTGGAATTTTGTTAGGACCTGCTGCAGTTAATACTACATTTACTTTAGATGGTCCTTCTTCAGCTGCTGCTGCAGGAGCTGCTGCTACTGCTACTGCTGATGGATCTACACCAAATTCCTCCTTCATTGCATCTACTAATTCTTTGATTTCAAGAATTGTCATTTCTTTTAAAGCACTTATAAATTCGTCTCTTGTTAATTTTGCCATTTTATTTTCCTCCTTTAATTTTTATTAATTTATTAATTTTCTTTTTGTTCTGCTAATAGGTTAAGAGATATACTTAAATCTTTTACTGTTCCTATTAAGCCACCTGCTAACATAGTAAGTAATCCTTCTCTTCCTGGGATTGCTGCATAACTTGCTAATACTTTACTGTCAGCTACTTTTCCTTCTACTATTCCAGCTTTTACTTCTAGTTTATCGTGTTTCTTTGCAAAATCACTTATAACTTTTACTGGACTTAGTTCGTCAGTTCCAAATGATATTGCGCTTGGTCCTTCTAAATATGAACCTAAATCAATATTTAATTCGTCAACTGCTCTTTTTGCTAAAGTGTTTTTGTATACTTTATAATCTGCTCCTGCGTTTCTTAGTGCTCTTCTAAGTTCAGTAACTTCTGCTACTGTAAGACCACGGTAGTCAAATAAAACTACTGATTTTGCATTTGCAAATTTTTCTTTGATTTCACTTACTACTTCAGCTTTCTTTTCGATTATCTTTGCGTTTGCCACAGTTTAACCTTCCTTTCCTATGCCATAAGAAAATCCCTCAAACTATGTCGAGGGATAAAAATTTTATATTTATTTATTCCTCGGTAAGATTTTTAAACTTATTGTCCTTACTGTCTTTGGCATAATTTCTCTTGTTTGTTTTATATTATATACTATATCTTATTATTTGTCAAATGAATTTAAATCAACTTTAACTCCAGGACCCATTGTAGAAGATACAGATATATTTTTAACATAAGTTCCTTTAACTGTTGCAGGCTTTACTTTTAAAATTGCTTCAACAAATGAACTTAAGTTTTCAACTAGTTGTTCTTCAGTAAAGTTTACTTTACCAATTAATGCATGGATGTTTCCATAGCTATCAGTTCTATAATTTACTTTACCTTTTTTAGTTTCTTCAACTGCTTTTGCAACATCCATTGTTACTGTTCCAGTTTTTGGATTTGGCATTAAACCCTTAGGTCCAAGTAATTTACCAATTTTACCAAGTGCTGGCATCATTTCTGGTGTAGCAATAATTACATCGTAATCGAACCAATTTTCAGTTTCAATTTTATTAATTAAATCTAAATCTCCAACATAATCAGCATTTGCTGCTTTTGCAGCTTTTGCTTGTTCTCCTTTTGCTAAAACTAATATTTTCTTAGTTTTTCCTGTTCCATTTGGAAGAACGATTGCTCCTCTTAATTGTTGGTCGGCTTTTTTTACATCTAGATTTAAGTTCATTGCAACTTCAACAGATTCTTCAAACTTAGCATTTGCAGTTTGTTTTACTAGTTTAATTGCTTCTTCTTTTGTGTAAAGTTTATTCTTTTCTACTTGTTCAGTAGCAGTAGTAAATCTTTTACTCTTCTTCATTATTTTCCCTCCTTATGTGGTTATGCGGACTATTTTATTTTTTATCCTTCCACATAGGTTAAAACCTATATGTATGTATTATTTTATCTTATTATTCTTCTACTTTGATTCCCATGTTTTTTGCTGTTCCTGCAATTATTTTCATTGCAGCTTCAGTATCATTGGCATTTAAATCAGGCATTTTTGTTTCTGCTATTTCCTTTAATTTTTCTTTAGAAATAGTTGCAACTGTTTCACCTTTAGATGCACCTTTTTTAATACCTAAAGTTTTCTTTAGTAAGAATGGTGCTGGTGGAGTTTTTACTACGAAGTCAAAACTTCTATCATCATATATAGTTATTTCAACTGGTAGGATATCTCCCATCTTATCTTTAGTTGCATCATTATATTTTGTACAAAAATCTTGTAAATTAATTCCTGCTGGTCCAAGTACAGTACCTACTGGTGGAGCTGGTGTAGCTCTTCCTGCTGGAATTTGTAATTTTATTTTCTTAGTAATTTCTTTTGCCACGAAAAACACCTCCTATGTTATTTATATTTTTTCGCGAGTGGTTCAAATAGCGTCCGCGCCTCCCACTTATATTACTAGGTAGCACAAAAAAATTCTTGTGCTCCTTTGCGTTTTTAATGATATCACACTTTTATTTAAAATGCAATTATTTTTTTATATTTTTGTTAATTTTATTAATTTAATGCTTCTACTTGTGAAATTTCTACTTCAACTGAAGTTTCTTGACCAAATAAATCTACTAGAACCATTAATTTTTGTTCTTTTAAATCTACCTTGTCGATTTTTGCTTCCATATCTTTGAATGGTCCATCTACTATCTTAACTCTCTTTCCTACTTCTAGGTCTTTAGATATGTCTATTCTGCTCATTCCCATACTTCCTAAAATTTTATCAACTTCTTGTGGTAGTAGTGGAATTGGCTTTGCACCTTTACCTGATGAACCAATGAATCCTGTTACTCCTTGAGTGTTTCTTACTATGAACCACGCTTCATCACTCATAACCATTTCTACTAATACGTAACTTGGAAACATTTTCTTTACTTTTTCTTTTTTTACACCATCTTTGTATTCAATTTCTTTTTGTTCTGGAACTATTACTCTAAAAATATTATCATGTAATTCCATTGAATTAATACGATTTTCTAGTTTTTCTTTTACTTTATATTCATGTCCACTTATTGTACTTACTACATACCATTCTTTTTTCATTATAAACTACTCCTTAATAATGCTACTAGTAAATCAATTACATAAAAGAATAATCCAAAAAACACAATGAACACTACTGTAGTTATAGAATATTTAAGTAAGTCTTTACCTTTAGTCCAACGTATTCTACTAATTTCTGTTTTTACTCCTTTAAAGTATGTTTTGATTTTCTTTAATAGACCTTTTTTTGTTTCTTTCTTTTTGTCTTTTTTTACTGCTTCTTTGTTTTTAATTTCTTTTGCTTCTTTTTTTGTTTTTTCTGCTTCGTTTAATTTTGCCATAATAAAACCTCCACTTGACTAAAATAAAAACACCTTCGTGTTGATACAAATATAGCACAAAATTGTTGTTATGTCAAATGTTTTGATGATATTTTTTATAATATTTACGATATTAATTTACTTAAGTTTAAGTAAGTGATAAAATTATATTAGTTTAATATTATTTTTTTTATTTAAAATGATATTTTTTGAGGTGTTTATGATATGAAAAATAAATTAAGTATATATCTTTTGTTAGTTAATTTGATTCCTGTTATATTTGTTTTTTTTGACTTGTCATTGCTTTCTATATGTATAAGTTTAGTTTCTATTATTTGTGCAATTATATTTTGTAGAAAAGATACTAGATTAGTTATTGTTATTTCTTTTATTTCTATTTCTTGTATTTTAACTAACTTAATATATTTATATAATGATTATAAATATAATTATGATGTATATTCAAATACTAATTTACTAGATGGAACTTGGATAAGAATTAACTATCCGTATAAAATTATGTTTTTAAATGATAATAGTTATAAAATTTATACAGATTTAGATAACGAAGATAATTATTGTTTTGGAAGTTATAAATATAGTTATGGTTGTACAAGTGAAAATGGAAATGTTATTAAGTACGATAAAAATTATTTATACTATGATTTAGTTTTAGAAAATGAATATTGTGTTAATAACGGAATTAAAGAAAATGATAACTATGAGACAAATTATATATTTGGGGTAAAAAAGAATAGCAAGAAAAATAGTATTAAGGAAATTATGTTTATTGATAAAGATAGTAAAGAAGTATTTTTAGTTAGAAGAGATTAATAGTTAAGGAAAGTAATTTTGATTTATAAAACTCCATTTTTGATTTTGAAATGGAGTTTTCGTATATGTATTTATTTTTTTTGGTTATTATCTAAGTTGTTTTGTTTTTTATTTTCTTTATTGCTAGTTTTACTTTTTTTAGTTTTCTTTATTTCTAATTCTTCTTTTATTTCTTCTTTTATATCTTGAGAGTTAGAAATTATTATTGTTTTATCTAAATCTTCTTCTTTTTTTGTAGTTTTTTTGTTTTCCTTACCTAACTTTTTTTCAAGAATATTTATTTGATTTTGTATTTCTTCAAGAGGGATTTGGATAGTTTCTTCTAATAAATCTATCTTTTTAAAATCTCTTTTTGCAGATGAAATTTCTTCAAGATGAGATTTTATATTTTCTTCGAGTGCAGTTTTTAATTCTTTATCTTTTTCTTTTATTTTTATTTTATTTAGTTTATCTATCTTTTCTTGCATTTGTTCTTCGATAGATTTTCTTTTTCTCTCTTTAGAAATACCAATAAGCTCCAAAATTAATAGGATTGTTGTTGGAACTAAAAGACATAAAACAAAAGATAGTTTATTTCTTATTACGTTGCTAATTAAACTCAATAAAATAAATTTGTATGCTATTTTTCCATATAACGATTCTTTTGCAAGTGAATTGTTTTCACTTTTTAAAACTATTTTTCCATTTTCTTCATCTATATTATTTACTTCATTTATAATAAGTTTGTCTTCTTTATAATATGCTATTATGTCATTTTGTTTTATTTCATTATAATTTATTTCTTTTATTAATACAATATCTTTATCACTTAGTTTGTTTGATAGTGAGTCTTCAACTGTGTATAAACTATAATTAAATATATGTTTTTCTTTGATAGTGTTGCTTTGTATGACTGATGTTATACATACTAATAAAATTATTATAGTTAATAGGACTTCTATGAAATTTAGTATTATTTTTTTCATATAATCCCTCCTTTATTCTTTTTATTTAAATTATTATATTATTTCTTGAAACTTTTGATTTTTCGCTTTCAATTATATTTATAACTTTATTTGTGGTTTCTTCCACTGTGTTATTTACTACTACATAGTCATATATATCTATTTGTTTTAACTCTTCTTTTGCTATGTTTAATCTTTTTTCGATTGTAGTATTATCTTCGGTATTTCTATTTCTTAATCTTGTTTCTAATTCTTCAAATGATGGTGGCAAAATATATATTAAAACGCTATCTTTATATAGTTCCTTTACTTTTTTTGCACCTTTTACTTCTATTTCTGCAATTACATCTATGTTGTTATTTAGTTTATTATCTATTTCTTTTCTTGGTGTACCATAATAATTATTATTATATGTTGCGTACTCAATGAAGCCATCTTCTTTTATATTTTCTTCGAATTGTTCTTTAGTTACAAAAAAGTAATTTACTTTATCTATTTCGTTTTCTCTTTTTGGTCTTGTTGTCATGCTTATTGAATACCATGCATTAAATCTTTCTAATAGTTTTTTTACTATTGTTCCTTTTCCTACTCCAGATGGGCCTGATATTACTATAAATATTCCTTTTTTACTTTTTAACATGTTGTATCTCCTTCTTCTTTTGCTTTGTATTTAATTCTATTTGCGTATAGATAGTACATATCTATATCATTTTCTATTATATATCCTTCATTTTCAAGTGTTGTTTTAACTAAGTCTTCGACTTCATCACTACTAATATTTTCTTTAGCAATGTCTCTTGCATCATTAGAACGTGTTATGTATTCATATTGCCCATTTGATAACTTGATTAGACTTATTGCTACTTGTTTTTCTCCATCGGCATTAGAATTTAATGCTGATTTATATGTTTCTTTAGATATATCTTCGAGTAATAATATTTTGTCTATAGTTTTTTCTTTGCTATTTATTTCTATATCTTGTTCTTGGTCTTCCTTAGTTTTACTATTTATTAAAATTTCTAAATCTTCCGTTGAGATAGAATCTATATAATTATTAAAACTAGTTGATTCTTTAATCTTTTTTCGCAAGTCTTTTTCTCTTGTTATATACTCTATTTTTTTGTCTTTTTTATACTTTAATATAGCATTTTTGGCTCCTAAATTTCCATACTTATTTATCATTGTATTAATTATTTCTAACAAAAGATCTTTGGTGTCATCATCTATATTTTCAGGTGTTTTATCTTCTTTTTCTAATGATTCATTTGTTTTATTTTGATTGTCCATTATTAATCACCTTCTTTTTTAGCATTTATATTTTCCTATATATATAATATCAAAATTTTTAGAAAAATTAAATAGTTTTATCTTAATTTTTTTAACTTGTTAGAAAAATAAAAAGAATGTAACTTTTTTGTTACATTCTAGATTTTGATTTTTCTTTAACAAAGTCAATGCTATAGAAAAATGAGCAAATATATTGTGCTAAATATGCACATTCTATATCTTTTCCTTTGCTATCACACTCTTTGAAAAATGGTAAAAATGTATTTAACTCTTCATAAAGTTCTTCATAAGTTATTTCATTTTCTTTCACTGTTTTTTCTATTTGTGTTAATTCTTCTTTAGAAAAATAGTTGTTTAAAAACGGATATTTGTTAAAGAAATCTTTTTTTAATTTTAATAATTCTTCTTTCATAATATTTCCCCTTTTTATGGTATTAAAACTTTTTTTACCGGATGTGTTAAGTTATCAAATACTAACTTGTTTGAAACATACCTTCTTAATAATTCATTATATACAGGTTTTATAAATGGGTAATTTTTACATTTCATATATTCAATTACTTTTTTGCTGTCTTCGATAGTTAATCTTTTGCCATTCATATACAACTCATTAAATAATAAACTTTTTTCATCAAGTAAATTTATTTTTTCTGGTGGATTAATAGTATTTATGTAATTATTTATAAGTGCTGATTCTTTGACTGATAATTTTTTACCAAGTTCTTTTATTCTTACGTTGAAATTTATACAAAGATTTTCGTTCATATTGATACTTCTTAATTCTTCATTGTATCTATTTAGTTTATTGTTATATTTATATGGCACTAATTTATAAAACTCTAATATATCAAATGGTGTTCCGTCAAAAGTATACCCTGTTTCTATTCCTCTTGCAATACTTTTTAACTGATACATATTATAATTTTGCATAGTTCTTGCATTTACTTTCTTTGCATATAAATACTTATTATATAAAAATACATCTAATTCATTAACAACATCAAGACAAGTATTAAATGTTTGTTCATCTATACCTAGTTTGTCTAAAAATATATCAAATAAATAACTATCACCATCGTTTATGTAAGAATTAATTACAAATTTAGAATAATCATACAAATCATTGTATTTTTCTTCGCGTAGTAAAAATTCTTCTTCTTCCCTTTTTGTTTTATCTTTTTCATCATAACCTTTTTTTCTACATTTTTTATAGAATTGTTCTATCTTATATAAATTTGTGATAATTGGTTCTTCGATAAGGGGTATTACATAGTAAAAATATTTATCAAAAAGTTCTTCTTCGTTTAGAAATATCTTTTTTAATTTACAATATTTTACATAGTCTCCTATTTCTTCCTTAAATATTCTGTTTGCAATTACTAAACTTGAAGTATTGTAATTTTCTTCTGTTTTGCTTAACGAAGCATTAAATAGTGACATCTTGCCTTTGTATGCACGTGAATTAAAATAAGAATCATATTTTTTTAATAATCTACTTTTAAAATACATTATTCTGTCTATATCGCTCGGGTGATTATACTTGTATTCTACTAGTAATCTGGAATCATGTTTTAATAGTTCTATTCTATCTTTTATATTATTTTCCATAAATCCTCCCTTTAAATTGCCTTGTATTATAGCATACTTAAAAAAAATATGCAAATTTTAATAAAATATAGTATAATATATGATATAATTTTGTTAAAGGACGTGATGAAATGAAAGTTAGAACAAGGTATGCTCCTAGTCCTACTGGGTTTATGCACATTGGAAATTTAAGAACTGCAATATTTGAATATTTACTTGCTAGACATTATGATGGAGATTTTATACTTAGAATAGAAGATACTGACCAAAATAGAGAAGTTGAAGGTGCAATAGATTTCATTTATAACACCTTAGAACTTTGTGATTTTAAGATTGATGAAGGACCAAATAATCCTGGAAATTATGGGCCATATATTCAAAGTGAAAGAAAAGATATTTATAAGAAGTATGCTTTAGAGTTAGTAGAAAAGGGTAAGGCTTATTATTGTTTTTGTACTGAAGAAGATATAAAGAAAGATAGAGAAGAGTGTGAAAAGCATGGTAGGGCATATTCTTATGATGGTAAATGTAGTAGATTATTAAAGGAAGAAATACAAGAAAAGTTAGATAAGGGAGTACCATATGTTATAAGACAAAAGATGCCTAAGTATGGTGTTACATTAGTAGAAGATTTAATATATGGAAAGATTAAGATAGATAATTCACTTCTTGAGGACCAAATATTACTTAAGAGTGATGGATACCCAACATATAATTTTGCTAATGTTATTGATGATCATTTGATGGAAATTACACATGTAGTAAGAGGAAAGGAATACTTAGATCAAAGTGCTAAATATAATCTTCTTTATGAAGCGTTTGGTTGGGAAAAACCTACTTATATACATGTTGCTATGGTTTTGGGAGAAGACGGAAATAAACTTTCTAAGAGAAATGGTGATGCTTCATTTATGGACTTATATGATGAAGGATATTTACCTAGTTCAATTGTTAATTATCTTGCATTTTTGGGATGGAGTCCTTTGTCTAATCAAGAAATATTTACTATGGATGAGTTAATTAAAGAATTTAACCCTGAGAGAATTAGTAAGTCTTCAAGTCAATATGATGTTATGAAACTTAGATGGATTAATAGTCATTATATAAAGAAATTAGATAGGGAAGAGTTATATAATTTAACTTTTAAGCATTTAAATGAAGCATATGATTTAAGTGATAAGACTACAGAATGGATAAAAGATTTAGTATGTTTATATCAAAATGAATTAAAATATGGTAAAGAAATAGTAGAACTTACAAAGTTATTCTTTAGTGAATATAGTGTTGATGAAGAAGCAAAAGAATTTATGAATAATGATGGAGTAGATAATACTATTAAAGTATTTTATGATGAAGTTAAGGATATTGAATGGACTAAAGAAAATATAAGTAACGCTATTAACAATACTAAAGAAAAAGCTAATGTAAAAGGAAAGATGCTATATATGCCTATTAGAATAAAATGTAGTGGGGTAATGCATGGTCCTGAACTTGATATGACTTTATATTTACTTGGAAAAGATACTGTTATTAATAATTTAATGAAGTAGGGAAGTGGTAAATAAATGAATGGTTATTATTATGGATATGGAAGTAGTTTAGATTTGATTTTATTGATACTTGGTTTTGTTATTACTTTGTATGCACAAATTAAGGTTAAAGCAACATATTCGAGATATTTAAAAGTACAAAATGATAATGGATTAACTGGTTTTGATGTTGCAAGAAAAATACTTGATAAGAATGGACTTAATAATATACATATCGTTGAAGTAAAGGGTGAATTAACTGATCACTATGACCCTAGTAGTAAGGTAGTTAGATTATCTACGAAAGTATTTCATACTTCAACTGTTGCTGCAATTAGTGTTGCGGCACATGAATGTGGACATGCTATTCAGGATAAAGAAAATTATTCATTTATGAGAATAAGGGCAAAATTAGTACCTTTTGTTAATATAATTAATAAGTTTGGTTATATTGCTACAATTATTGGACTTATCTCAGGTATATTTGATGTTCTTATTTGTGGTATTGTTATGATTATTGCAACACTGATATTTCAACTTGTTACTTTACCTGTTGAATTTGATGCTTCAAATAGAGCAAAAAAGCAAATTGATAAGTTAAAACTTGCTAATAGTGATGAACAAGAAGGTGTTAGAAAAATGCTTTCTGCGGCAGCATTTACTTATGTTGCGGGAGTACTAGAGTCAATCTTTCAACTTATAAGACTTATTCTTATGTATAGAGATAGAGATGAATAAAAAGTTTTCCACAGGAGTTGTGGAGAACTTTATTTTTTTGTATAAATGTTTATTATTTAAAGTAATTTTCCACAGATGTTGTTGATAAATAGTTGAATCTTATTGTTTTATCCACAGAAACTGTTTATAAAAATAATATTATT
>SAMEA104315433__coassemble_120_pt1 | contig 41463 bp, 38 predicted proteins | sample SAMEA104315433__metabat2_high_PE_005 | metagenome-assembled genome bin SAMEA104315433 (sample SAMEA104315433) | gut metagenome | biome: Monkey gut; feature: monkey-associated habitat; material: faeces | place: China | collected 2013 | reverse complement strand
TTATAAAAGAGTATAAAAGTAAATATGAAGAGGCTATTAATTGATTGTTAGTAGTTTTTTTCTTTTAATTTTATTGACAAAATCTAAATTTATTATATAATTATAATAGAGGTGGTTGTATGCTAGAATACACTAGTCGTCAAGTAACACAATTAGTAAGACAATATGATATGTTTTTAAAAAGTTTAAATATAATTACAAATGATCTAGATAAAGAAAAAATATATATGCAGATGGATAAGATTAAAGAAAGAATTTTAATTGAGACTAATAATATATATGAAGAAAAGTATATGATGTTACTTGGTAGTACTACATATTTGATTAGTGAAGAAAAAGAAAGATTACTTTGCTTAATTAAACTTATTGAAGAAAGAATTGAGTATGTAAAGAAAGAAAGACTACGTCATAAAGAAATAACTGGTAATTTGATTGATTATCCTAAGATTTTAGGTGAAGATAAACTTGGGGAATTTAGAAATCATATTAAGATTATAGATAAATTTAATGAAAATAAGAGAAAAGAAAATGCACTTAGTATAGAGATTAATGAACTAGATAGTAGGATTAGTGAAGCAATTAAGAAGATTAAGAATAATAAGAATTTAAATACTACTTTAGAAAAGAAGATGATTGGTTTATTATCTAAAGTATTTGATAAGTTAGGATATTATGAACTTACTAAGGATAAAGATAATATTTTAAAAGAGTATGATGAGTTAGAATTTTCTTTGAATAAAGCAAAGGATAATGTTAAGAAGGCTAAACTTAGTGGTAAAGAAGAGTTAGTTTTAGAATGTGAGAGTTTACTTACTTCCGTTAACGCTACATTTTCTTTAGTTAAGGAAAAGAAATATATTTTAAAACTTATGGAAGTATATGATAATATTATTAGTGACTATGAACAACTTTTAAGTAAGAGAGAAGAAATGAATGATATATTAAATGAAATACAAGATAGTCATTTATATTCTATTGTTGGGGAAGAGTTAACTAAACAATATAATACGATAAAGATAGAGAAACAAGATATGAATTCTTATGAATCATTAATAAGTGAGAGAGAAAACAAATATGAAATGTTAGAAAAAATAGTTAATGAAAATAATAGTAAAGAATTTATGGATGTACTTGATGATTTATTAGTAAATGAAAAGAAAAGACAAGAAGAATTAATGCAAGAACAAAGAAAACATGATTATGAGGAAAGACAAAGAAGATTAATCGAAGAAAAACGTTTGGAAGATGAAAGAAGAAAACGTCAACAACTTATAATCGAAGAAAGAAAGAAGGAACAAGAAACTTTAACTAAGAAGTTATTAGAACAACAAAGAAAGACTGTTATTAAAGATAATAAAAAAGAAGAAAAGAATGTAGTTAATAATATAAATAATACAGAAAATGTAGAAAAAGCAGTATCATTTAATTCTGTGTTAGAAAAAGATATGATACCTATTATTAAGAATAACAATTTAGTTAATGAAGAAGTAGGTAAAAGTAATGATGAAATAAAGAAGATAGATACTGATGATATATTTATGAATGATAATTTATTTCCTGAAATAAATAGTTAAGAATAAGAAGGAGGGACTAAAATGATTAAAGAAAATGAGAACTTAGATAAGAAAGATAAAGTTAAGTTCGATTTATATAAGATACTTAGAATGAGTATTTTACTTAATCAAGGTGAAGTAGATAGTGATACTTTAATTAAGTTTAAAGATGCTTCAGTTAGTATTGATAAGACACTTAGTGAAGAATATGATTCTAAAATAGAAGATATGTTTTATCATACAGATACTTTGGAAGAAGAAGAGAAAAGACTTAAGAAGTTAGTTAGTATTATTAAAGAAAGAATTAATGAGAGAAAGAATTTAATTAATGACTATAGAACTGTTACTAATAGATATTTAGATGATTTAGAATATATTAATAAGTCTAGTGAACTTGATTTATATGAAAAGAGATTATCTTTGATTAAAGAATATTTAGATAATTCTAGATTATTAGAGATAGAAAAAGAAGATTTAAGTAAATTAAGGGAAGATTTAGTTAAGGATATAGATAGTAGAAAAGTTAATGAAGAAAGAAATATTAAATTAGAAGATGAGTTAGAGAGTAGTTTTGTTAATTCTTTATATGATATGGACTTATATAATGAGATTGCTAAAGATGATGAAGGTATTGATATAGATGAGATAAAAAAACAAATAGAAGAAGCTAAGGAACAAAAAGATACTTTCTTAAATGCATTTAGTAATTTAAAATCTTCAGGTATAAGTGGAGAGTTAGAAATAGAGTATTCTTCTTATGTAGAAAATGCTAAGAGAAATTATTATTACTTAAAAGAGAAAGAAATACTTTATAAATTATATAAGTTAATTAGTAAGAAAGAAAAAGAGTATAGTTATCTATTTAGTAAGAGAGAAGATGTTAAGGAATTACTTAAAGAGAGATTGCTTCTTAGAAGTGATTTAGGTATTAAAGATAAAGATAATCTTACTAATGTATATGAAGTAATAAAAGAACAAAATCCTGTTATTCAAGAAGAGAAGAAAACTCAAGAAAGTATTAGTGTTTTGACTGAAAGAATTAAGATTAAGGAAAAGAAATGTGATACTTTATCTAAAGATTTAAAGAAACCTGAAATATTATCTATATTGAGTGAGTATTCACTTATTGATACATATAATAATGAAACAGTAGATAGTGATAGTTCATTTAATGAAGAAGATACACTTGTTCTTGATAAGGATGAGAAAGATATTAATGAATCTAAATTAAATTATAGTTTACTTGATGAGTTATTAGAAGAAAGTAAGAAAAAAGATGATTTAGATACTTATAATAAAGATGAAGAAGCTACTTCAGTAGATGAAAGTACTGATACTCCAGTTATGGAAGAGGTAGAAAAGATAAAGACTTATATGCCTAATGAGATAAAGAGTATTGATACAGTACCTACGATGAATTATGGACTTTCTAGATTAAAAAGCATTAGTGTTATGAAAAGAGTAGCAGATATGCTTGGAGTAAAAAGAGAAGTTAAGGAAGAAATAAAGGAAGTACCTACTTTAGATATAGATAAACACGAAGAAGATAATACTAATAAAGATAATGATTTATTTTGGACTCCTGTGGAACTTGAAGAGATAAATAAGGGAATAGATACTAAAGAAGATAATGTTATAGATAGTACTGATACATCAAAAGAAGATAAGGTTAATGAAGTAAATAATGATGTTATTAATATGAATAGTAATAACAATACTAATAATAATATTAATAATAATGATAGTTTATTTATGGATGATAAAAAAGATATATTCTTAAATAATGATATTAATAATAGTTTAAATTCTATAGTAGATAATGAACTTAATAAGAAAGATGATTTATTTATGAATAGTGATAATTCTATGTTTGTAAATAATAATTCTAATAGTGATATATTTAGTACAAGTAATAATAATGATATATTTGGAGTTAATACAAGTGCTAATAACATAGATGTTAATAGTAATATAAATAATAATATAAATAATAATATGGATATCTTTAATAATGGTAATAATGATAATATATTTATGAATAATAATGTTAAGACAAATAATGGTAATGGGGAGATTATATTTCCTGAACCAATAATGCCTAATAATAATCAAAATAAGGAAGAAGATAAGTTTATGTGGCCTAATAATAAAGATATAGAAGACATAAATGGAATCTTTCCTAACTAGGAGGAATTATGTTAGAGATAAATAAAGTTATTACACTTGGAAATGATGAAAGATATTTAGTTATTGAAACTATTAATATGAACGATAAAGAGTATTATTATATTGCGGAAGTTAATGCTACTGAACAGGATATTGTGGATAATTATAAGATTGTTACAGTTGATGTTAAAGAAGATGGAGTAAAAGTAATTAATGAAATAACTGGTGAAGATAAATTAAAAGAAATATTACCGTTGTTTCTTGAGAGGTTTGGATAATCTTGGAAAAGAATAATAAAAGTATTATATATATATTAATTGTAATTATAGTTTTACTTTCTTTAGTTCTTGGAGGATTAGTATATAAAAATTATATAGATAAAGATAGTGATTTAAAGACTGATGGAGGAAATAAATATCAAGATAATATTGAGGATAATAATTTATCTATTAATAGAAATATATATTTATTGGAAAGAATTAACATACATGAAGGAAGAAATAATGGATATAGTAAGTTAGATTATTACTTTAAGAATGATAGTGTTAAAGAAGAAGATTTATCTTTATATGATAAGGTATGGATAACATTATATAACTTATATGGTGGACAAAATAATTATCCAAAGTTTATAAGTGAGAAAAAGGTGCTTGAAGAAGTAAACAAGAGATTTTATGGTAATGTTACAAGTTTAGATTATAGTAATAATAATTCATATTTAACTTGTGAATGGAACTATGTTAAGATAGTACTAATAAAGGATTACTATATGAAGAAAAGAGTGCAGGATGTGGTGGCGTTGGTAATGGATTTTATGTTAAGGTACTAGATGTTAAGAAAAATAATAATGATATAGTATTTAATATTGCTGTAGCATATTATAGTGGTCTTAATGATAATGGATTACAAAATGTATATAGTGAATATATAGATAGTAGTGTTAAAGATAGTTCTATCATAGAAAGTAAATATATTGCAGATAACTTTAAACGTTATCCTTATGAAGAGTTTGATATAAGCGATTATTTAGATAAGGTATCTAAATATGAAGTTACATTTACTAGTAGTAATGGAGACTATGTATTTAGTAGTATAAAAAGAAGTAAATAAAAAATGTATACAAAACAACATAAAAAAGTGTTGTTTTGTTTATTTTTTATTATTTTTTTGATATAATTTATTAGAAAGGGAATTTAAGTATATATAATTCCTAATTTTTAACTATAGAAAAGAAGTGTTATGTATGAAAAAAGTAGTTGTACTTGGTGGTGGTACTGGTTTATCAGTATTACTTCGTGGGTTAAAATTATTTCCTATTGATATAACTGCGGTTGTTACTGTTGCAGATGACGGTAGTAGTAGTGGAATACTTAGTAGAGAATTTAATATGCCTGCGGTAGGAGATTTAAGAAATGTACTTGTTAGTTTGTCTTATGTAGAACCTTTAGTAGAGCAATTATTACAATATAGATTTAATACTAGTAGTGATTTAAATAATCACCCAATGGGTAATTTAATGCTTGCAGCTTTATATAATATTACTGGAGATTTAACTGATTCTTTGGAAGCTTTTAGTAAGATACTTAATATTAAGGGTAAGGTACTTCCTTTTACAGAAGATAGGGCTGTACTTGTTGCACATACTAAGGATAAGAAAAAGATTGTTGGAGAAAGTAATATTACTAAGGCTGGTAAACAAATAGATTATATTGAATATAAAAATGATGTTCATGTTACTAAAGAAGTTATTAATGCTTTAGAAGAAGCAGATTTAATTATACTTGGTATTGGTAGTTTATATACTAGTATTATTCCTAATTTATTATCTAAGGATGTTAGAAAAGCACTTTTAAAATCTAATGCTAAAAAGATGTATGTATGTAATATAATGACTGAACATGGTGAGACAGATAATTATAGTGTTAGTGATTGTATTAAGGCACTTAATAAGTATGTTGGTAGGAATTTTATTGATGTAGTAGTTGCAAATACTAAAGAGATAAGTAAAGATATACAAGATTTATATTTAGTAGAGAATTCTACACCAATATTAATAGATAAAGATAAGTTAGATAAAATGGGTGTGTTAGTTATTGGGGAAGATCTTGCAGTTATTAAGAATAATCAAGTAAGACATGAGCATGTAAAAACTGCACTATCTATATTTAATTATTTAATGAGGGATGAATAATGAGTACGTTTTCTTTTAATGTTAAGGATGAAGTTTCTAGGTTAGAGAGTACGAAGACAGAAAATATTGCAGAACTTTCGGCGATAATTAGAAATAGTATGGAGAAAACTAGTAATATTTTAATTCAAATAGAGAATAATTCTGTTGCAAGAAGAATATATAAGTTAATTAAGGAATTATATGGAGTTACTCCAATTATTACTGTTAGAAAGAAATATTTTAATAATGGATTATCTTTTATATTAGAGATTAAAAGTAAAGTTAATGAGATACTTACTGATTTATCTATTATAGATAAAAATGGAGATTATTTAAATATACCTAAGGAATTTGTTATTAGTGATGATGAAGAGGTAAGAGCATATTTAAGAGGTATATTTGTGGTAAATGGTAGTGTTAATGATCCTAAGACTAGTAGATATCATATGGAAGTTAGTGTAGATGATATAAGGTATGCTACATTTATTAAGGGACTTATGGATAATTATAATTTAAATGCTAAGATAATAAAACGTACTAAAAATTATACTGTATATATTAAGGAAGCAGAGAAAATTAGTGACTTTTTAAGGGTTATAAAGGCATATAATGCTGTTATGTATTTTGAAGATATTAGGATATATAGGGATCATAAGAATATGACTAATAGACTTAATAATTGTGAACAAGCAAATGTTGATAAGATATTTTTAACTTCAAGTAAGCAAATTAAAGATATAGAGAAATTAATTAGTTTAGATATGGTTGATTTACTTGATCCTAAGTTACAAGAATTAATAGAGTATAGGCTTAAGTATAAGGAAAGTTCTATGCAGGAACTAAGTGATATAATATCATTAGAAACTGGTAATAAGATTACTAAGAGTGGACTTAATCATAGATTTAGAAAGATTAAAGAAATAGTTAGTAATATAGAAAAGAAAGAACTTGATTAAAAAAAATAAAGTGTTGATGTGAACACTTTATTTTATTATAAATTCATTATCTTTAACATCTATAGTGATAGAAGTATTAGGGTTTATTATACCTTTGATAATATCATTTGCAAGTAATGTTTCTATGTTTCTTTGGATATATCTTTTTACTACTCTAGCACCGTAGTTTACATCATAAGATTTATCTATTATATAGTTTATGGCTGTATCAGTGATAGATAATTTAACACTTGTTAAACGAGTTTCTATTTCTTTGATAGATTTAATAATTATACCTTTGATTATATCTTTAGTTAAGTAATTAAATGTTATTACTTCATCAATTCTGTTTAATAGTTCTGGTTTAAAGTAATGTTTTAATTCGTTTTGTGCTTCTTCTAGTTTACCATCAAGTATTAAATCACTACCTATATTTGATGTCATTATGATTATAGTGTTTTTAAAATCTATTAGTTTACCATGATTATCAGTAATTCTTCCGTCATCTAGTATTTGAAGTAAGATATTTAGTACATCTTTATGTGCTTTTTCTATTTCATCAAATAAGATTATAGAATATGGATTTCTTCTTACTTTTTCTGTTAATTGTCCTGCTTCATCATATCCTACATATCCTGGAGGAGAACCAATTAATTTGGCAACTGAATGACTTTCCATATATTCACTCATGTCAAATCTTATCATATGTTTTTCATCATCAAATAGTTCACTTGCTAAAGATTTTGCTATTTCTGTTTTACCTACACCAGTTGGTCCTAGGAAGATAAATGAACCTATTGGTCTATTTGGGTCTTTGATACCACTTCTTGCTCTTATTATAGCATCTGTTACTAGTTTACATGCTTTATCTTGACCTAGAACTCTTTTTTTTAGGTTTTCTTCAAGGTTAAGTAGTTTATCTTTTTCACTTCCTACTAATTTTGATATAGGAATATTAGTCCATTTAGATATAATATTTGCTATATCTTCTTCATCAACTGTATCTGATAAGATATCACTTGTGTTTTCTAATTGTAATAAACTAAGTTCTTTTTCTAGGTTAGGTATTATTCCGTGAGCATATTTTGCAGCGTTTTCTAAGTCATAGTTGTTTTCATATGTTGAAAGTTTAAATTTTGCGTTATCTAATTCTTCTTTTTTGTTTTTTATTTTAACATTTATGTTCTTTTCGTTTTCCCATTTTATTCTTAGGGCGTTTTCTTCTTCTTTTTTAGTATCAATTAGTTTATTTAATTCGTTTAATCTATTAATACTAAATTCATCTTTTTCTTTCTTTAATGCTTCTTTTTCTATTTCTAGACGCATAATATCTCTAGTTAATGTATCTAGTTCAATAGGTACAGAATTCATTTGAACTTTTATTGTTGCACATGCTTCATCAATTAAATCTATTGCTTTATCTGGTAAAAACCTATCTGTGATGTAACGATCTGATAATGTTGCTGCTGCAATTAACGCTCTATCTTTGATGTTTACTCCGTGGTATAGTTCAAATTTGTTTTTAAGTCCCCTTAATATTGTTATTGTGTCTTCGACTGTTGGAGCATTTACTAATACTTTTTGAAATCTTCTTTCTAGTGCAGAATCTTTTTCAATGTATTTTCTATATTCATTTAGAGTAGTTGCTCCAATACAATGTATTTCACTTCTTGCTAAGGCAGGTTTTAGTATATTTGATACATCCATTGCACCTTCAGCGTTGTTTCCTACAATCATATGTATTTCATCGATGAACATAATTATATCACCGTTAGATTTTTTTACTTCATCAAGGACTTTTTTAATTCTTTCTTCAAATTCTCCACGATATTTGGCTCCTGCAACTAATGCTGCTAAGTCAAGTTCCCATATTGTTTTGTTTAGTAGGTTATCTGGAACATCCTTATTTACAATACGAGAGGCAAGACCTTCTACAATGGCTGTTTTACCAACACCTGCTTCTCCAATTAATACGGGATTATTTTTAGTTTTTCTAGATAGTATCCTAGTTATGTTTCTTATTTCTTCGTCTCTTCCTATTACTGGGTCTAGTTTACCATCTTTGGCAAGAGCAGTAATATCTCTACCATATTTTTCTAAAACATTAACGTTTTCTTCGTTTTCAAAATTCATATATATCATCCCTTTCTTTATGTATGTAATAATTATATCACAAAATTAGCAATTGTCAATAGAGATTGCTAAAATTATTTTAAAATTTATGTATCTATTTACATTTATTGTATCACATGATACAATATATATGATTGAGAGGTGAATATATGCCTAGTGTTACAAAGATAACTAAAGATATGATACTTGATATTGCTTTTTCAATTACTAAAGAGAGTGGATTTGATGCTGTTAGTAATAGAGAGATTGCTAAAAGACTAAATTGTTCAATAAGGCCTATATATTATCAATTTAAAAATACTGAAGAGTTAAAGCAAGAGTTATATAATAAGATAGAGAGATATTTTTATAAGTTTGTTTTTTGTGATTTGAATGATGATATACCTAAGTATAAACAAGTTGGTATTAAGTATATAGAATTTGCAAAAAAAGAAAAGAATTTATTTAAGTTGCTTTTTATGAGTGATAGTAGTTATTTTATGAATGATTTTATTTCTAGAGATAAGGAAGACTATACTATGCTTAATAATTTTATTAGAGAAAGTACTAATTTAAAAGAAGGGGACGCTAGTAAGTTTCATCTACTTATGTGGATATTTACGCATGGTATATCAACACTTGTTGCGTGTGATACTGTTAAGTTTAGTGATGAAGATATATTTGATATGTTATCTTATCAGTTCCAAGCAATGATGTTATTAAATGATAATCCTAATAATAAATGGGTATTTAAAAATTGTAAGAAAGAGGATGGTAATAATGAAAAAAAATAGTTTATGGGGAATAGTTTTAATTTTGGTTGGTGTAATAATTGGTCTTAATAAGTTAGATATAATTAGTTTTAATATATTTTTTGATGGTTGGTGGAGTTTATTTATAATTATACCTTGTTTAGTAGGAATATTTACTGATAAAGATAAGATGGGCAATATAATAGGTTTACTAGTAGGAGTATTATTACTTTTAGGATGTAATGATGTAATAGATTTTGATATAGTACTAAGTTTATTATTTCCTATAGTATTAGTTCTTATTGGTATATCTATTATTATAAAGAATATTTCTGGTAGTAAGATAGAAGTAGAAAAGATAAGTGATGATAATAATTATATATCAGCATTTTCTAGTCAAAAAGTAAATATTGATAGTAAGTATTTAGGTAGTAAGATACAAGCTATATTTGGGGGCGTAGAACTTAATTTAGATAATGCGAAGATAGATAAGGATATAGAGATAGAAGTATGTGCTATTTTTGGTGGTATAGATATTGTTGTTCCTAATGATGTTAATGTTAAATTTAATACTACTAGTATATTTGGGGGATGTAGTGATAAGAGAAAGAATATAAATAAAGATGATAAAAAAACTATATATGTTAATGGTATTTGTTTGTTTGGGGGAGTAGATATTAAATGAGTACTTTAAGTAGAGTTATAAAGTATTTATCTATAGTATTAGGATTATATTTAGTATATATAATAATTAGTGGTATTACATCTTTAGTGTATGATATTAAGGTTTATAAAGATGGTAATAATGATGTTAGTGAAAATACAGAGTTAAAAGAAGATTATATAAAGTGGTATGATAGTATAGATATAGATTTAGGATATAGTGATTTAGAGATATATGATTCTAATAATGACTTTAAGATAGAGGTATCTAATGATAATATAAAGTATTATGAGAAAGATAATAAATTTATTGTTAGAGATAAGAGTGGTATAAATATTAAGATAAAAAATAGAAATGTTGTTAAGTTATATATACCTACTACTAAAAATATTAATCTATTAGATATAGATATGGGTAGTGGTAAGTTATATATAGATAGAATAAATGCTAATTATATTGATTTAGAATTAGGTGCAGGAAGTACTATTATTAATGATATTAATGTATTAAAGTTTGATATAGAAACAGGTGCTGGAGTATTAGATATAAATAATGGTATTATTAAAAATATGGATTTAGAATTAGGTGTAGGCAAGAGTAATATAAATGCTATACTTAGGGGTAATAATAAGATAGAACTAGGAGTAGGTAGTTCTAATATAAATCTTAATGATATTATAGATAATTATACTTTAAAGATAGAAAAGGGAATTGGTAGTATTTATGTTGATGATAAAGAAATAAAGAATAATATTACGTATGGAAATGGAGATAATTTAATAGAAATATCTGGGGGTATTGGAAGTATAAATGTAAGGTTTGGGAGTGATTAATATGGGCAGTATATTTAGAATGCTATTTCCTTATATAATTATAGGTATATGTATAGTAGTTATAACTATAAATAGTAAGAAGAATAAAGATAATTATTTAGTAGAAGGAATGATAATAGGTACTCTTGTTGGAGGATTTATAGGACTATTATTAAAGTATGTAATTAAAGTTAATACTGATATTGGATTATATATAGCAATACTTTCAATGACTGGAGAAATGTGTGGAGTATTAATAAAAAGCAAGAAGTAGGTTATATGAGAAAGAAAACAATATTACTTATATTATCTTTATTTATAGGTATTAATGTTTTTATTGGGCCTATTTGTATGTTTATAGATAAGACTGGGTGAATACTTATTTATAAAATAAATAGATTTGAAGATTTTAAAATTAAAGGAAGTGAAAAAAAGTGATAGAGATTAAGAATGTAAGTAAGAGTTATAATGGTAAGAAGAAAGCGTTAGATAATGTTAGTTTTAATGTTAATGATGGAGAGATATTTGCTTTTATAGGACATAATGGTGCAGGAAAGACTACTCTTATTAAGTCTATGATGGGGATATTAGATTTTGATAGTGGTGATATATTACTAGATGGTATTAGTATTAAAGATAGTCCATTAGAGTGTAAAAAGATATGTGCTTATGTACCAGATAATCCTGATATGTATGAGAATATGAGAGCAATAGACTTTATTAATTTTGTATGTGATATGTATGAAACAAGTTATGATGTAAGAAAAGAAAATATAAATAAGTATGTAAAGATGTTTCAAATAGAAGATAAGTTACTTAATGATATATCTAGTTTTAGTCATGGTATGAAACAAAAAGTATTTTTAACTGCAGTATTATCTCATAATCCTAAGATACTTGTTATGGATGAACCGTTTGTTGGACTTGATCCTAAGGCAGTATTTGATATGAAAAAGATTATGAAAGATATGGCAAGTAAGGGTTGTATAGTATTTTTCTCTACTCATATACTAGATGTTGCAGAAAAGTTATGTGATAAGGTTGCTATTATTAAGAATGGTAAGATAGAAAAAGTAGGCAAGATGAAAGATATTAAGGGTGATGAATCATTAGAAGAAGTATTTTTAGAGTTGGGGGATAAGTAATGAAAAAGAATATATCTTTACTTAAGGCAATACTTACTAATGATATGAATATGTTTAAGTATAGAACTAAGAGTAATTCTAGTAAGTATAAAAAGATGTTACTTCCTATTTTTCTTTTCTTAGTAGTAGTTAGTTCTATACTAGGATACTCTATACTTATAGGCAAGGAATTAGATAAAGTTAATTTAAATTATGTATTATTATCTATGTTTATATTTATGGTTACTTTTCTTGCTTTAATTCAAGGAATATATAAGTCACAAAGTATTTTGTTTGAGGGAAGTGATAATGATTTACTTTTTTCAATGCCTATAAAGAAGTCTACTATTCTTTTTGCAAGAATATTTAAACTTCTTATATATCAGTTTATTTATAACTTGATGTTCTTACTTCCTGCATTAATTACTTATGTTTATTTTGAACGTCCTAGTATTTCATTTTATATAGTAACATTAATATATAGTTTACTTATACCTGTTATACCTACAGTAATATCATCAATACTTGGATATTTTATAAAGTTAATATCTAGTAAGAGTAAGAAGAAAAAGATAATACAAACAATACTATCTAGTATTATATTTATGGGAGTATTTTATCTATCTTATAATTTAGATGGTTTTGTTACTGATATTGCTAAGAATGCTAGTAGTATTAATGAAGTTATACTTAAGATATATTATCCTTTGGGAGTATATATAGATTTAATAAATAGTTTTAGTATTGTTAATTTTATTAAGTTACTTATAGTTAATATATTACCTTTAGTATTATTTATTATTGTATGTCAAAAGTATTATTTTAGGATTATATCTAATCTTAATAATGGTAGTGTTAATAATAAGAAATATAATAAAGATATTATAAGAGTTAATAAACCTATGGTGGCACTTGTTAAGAAAGAATTAAATAGGTATTTATCTTCGATTACTTTGATGTTTAATAGTTCTTTTGGACTTATACTTATGGTTATAATATCTATACTTTTATGTATAAAGGGTAGTTCTATATTTGATTATATACTTAGTGTATATGGAATAGAAACTGATTTAAATATAAGTATATTATTTTATTTTTTAGTATTATTTACTTGTATGATGACTTCCATTACATCTTCTTTTATATCTTTGGAAGGTAAGAGTATTAATATTACAAAGAGTATGCCTATTAGTTATAAGAGTATACTTATTTCTAAGATAATTCTTTGTTATTTGATAGAACTTCCATTTATAATGGTATCAATAGTTATGTTTAGTATAAGATTTAAGATAAGTTTATTTTATGTAATTATGTTTATTTTACTTAGTTTAGTTTCAATACTTTTAAGTAGTAGTATAGGATTACTTGCAAACTTGAAGTATCCAAAGATGGAGTTTTCAAGTGATGTTGAGGTTGTAAAACAAAGTGTTTCTTCGATGATAAGTGTGTTTTCTGGAATGATTATGTTTATTGTTAGTACTTTGGGAATAGTTTATTTTAATAAATATTTAAGTTTTAATGTACTTATTGTTATACATACTTTGCTTATTGGTATAATTAGTTTTGTATTATATTATATTCTAGTTAATAAGGGTGTTATAGAGTATAAAAATATTAATGTATAAAGACATATTTGATGTGTCTTTTTTTCTTTATAACATATATGATTTTAAACTTTTAAGAAATATTTATAAACGTAGTAATTTATATTTACTTGTTACTAAAATTTATATATAATAGAGATTAATATATATATTATTTATGTTGAATAGAATTTTGATATTCCAATTTGGAATATCAAATTATTAGTAAATGTTATATTATTTATATGAGTTTTTGAGGGATTTTTAAAAGAAGTTTAAACTTGAGGTCACAATTTGTGACCTCAAGATTGAATGTTTGTTACATTAAAAAGTTTGTTTAGGCAAGTAAAATAGAGGATTTTTAAGAGCTTATTTTTGATAAGAAATGTAACTTGATATCACTGCGTGTGATTTCAAGTTTAGATGAATAACTAGTTTAAAGAATTAAAATAATAAGGGAGGTTTTATGAATAGAGTTAATGAAAGTGATGTAGTAATTAAAGATTTAATATATAATATAAGGGGTAAGTGTGTGATGTTAGATAGTGATATAGCAAAATTATATGGTTATCTTAATGGTGCTAGAGTAATTAATCAAAATGTTAAAAGAAATTTAAATAAATTTAATTCTAACTTATATTTTCAACTTACAAATGAGGAATTTTCCAACTTGATATCACAGCGTGTGATTTCAAGTTTGGACAATTATGGTGGTATTAGAAAGATGCCATATGTCTTTACTAAGGAAGGAATAATTGTTTTAAATGATATTTTAAAGAAAGGAAAAATAACTGAAATTAAGAAAAAAGTTATTCAAGAATTTGATAATTTAGATAGTATAAAATTATATGAAAATAGTTTGCAAACTAGCATAAATAAAGGATTTAGCTTAAATGAACTTATATATAATGTTCGTGGAAAATTAGTTATGTTGGATGAAGATTTAGCAAAAATTTATCAATGTGTAAATGGTACAAAAGATATAAATAAGGCTGTTAAAAGAAATTTAGAAAGGTTCCCAGATGACTTTTATTTTCAACTTACTGAGGATGAATTTAGCAACTTGAGGTTCCAATTTGGAACCTCAAGTTTGAAAGAATATGGTGGTAGGAGATACTTACCTTATGCTTTTACTGAACATGGTGTTATAATGTTAAGTAGTTTACTTAACAGTAGTATAGCAGTGGAAGTAAATAAAAGAATAGTTAGAGCATTTGTCTCGATGAGGAATATAATTAATACTTCTTTATTAGAACAAAAATTTATAAATAATATGGTTTTAGAACATGATAGTGAGATTAAATTACTTCAAGAATCATTTGATAAGTTAAGTAATAAAGAAGTTAATAATCATATATTTTATGAAGGGCAAATATATGATGCTTATTCATTACTTATTGATATACTTAGTGAAAGTAAAGAAGATATTATTATTATAGATAATTATGCTGGTAAGGAATTATTTGATATTATTAAAGATATTGATAAAGATATTACTATTGTTAGTAAGAATATAGATGAGGTTATGCTTGCAAAATATAAGAGTCAATATAAGAATATAAATATAATTAATAGTAATAAGTTTCATGATAGATTTATTATTATAGATAAAAAGATATTATATCATTCTGGAGCAAGTTTTAAGGATTTAGGAAAAAAATGTTTTGCGATAAATAAAATTATAGATAAAGATATATTAAATAAATTACTTATGGAGTTAAAATTAATTAGTTTGTGATATAATTATTTATGGTAGGTAATATATGAAGAATTTTTTTAGTAAGAAAATAGTAAAGATAGTTAGTATAGTAGTTATATCTATTATTATATTATTTGGTTTATTTATAGGTAGTGTATATTTTCTTTTTGATATTAATGGAAGTGATACTACTATTAAATATAATGATATATATAATGATGAAGGTGCAATAGTAAAATATATACCCATTAAGGTAAGTAGTAAGAGTAATGTTGATACTAAAAAGATTGGTACATATAAAGTAATATATAGTGTTAATATACTTGGTATAAAATTAAAAAAGACTAGAATAGTTAATGTTATAGATAAGGATGCTCCAGTAATTAAGTTAGTGGGAGAAAGTAATGTTAGTATATGTCCAAATAATAGTTATACTGAAGAAGGATATACTGCGGAAGATTTATATGATGGAGATATAACGGATAAGGTTATAAGAAAAGAAAGTATAGATAAGATAGAATATGAGGTAAAAGATAGTTCAAATAATTATACTAGTGTTACTAGAAATATAATATATGAAGATAAGGAAAGTCCTGTTATTAAGATAAAGGGTAGTAGTACTATATATGTAATTTATGGAAATAAATATACTGAATATGGTTATGATGTAAGTGATAATTGTGATAGTGATATAGAAGTAGATATTAGTAGTAATGTTAATACTAGTATTGTTGGTAAGTATATGGTTAACTATACTGCGAAAGATAAAAGTGGTAATACTAGTACTGTGAGTAGAAATGTAATAGTTACTAGTGGAGGAGTAGGAAATATATATCTTACTTTTGATGATGGACCTTCTATATACACAGAAAAATTACTTAATATACTTAAGGATGAAGGAGTGCTTGCTACATTTTTTGTAACTGGTAGTGGGAGTGATTATATAATTAAAAGAGAATATAATGAGGGACATACAGTAGCACTACATACTAATAGTCATAATTATGGTTATATTTATAGTAGTACTGATAATTATTTTAATGATTTAAGTAGTATACAAAATAGAGTTTATAATATAACTGGAGTAAAAAGTAATATAATTAGATTTCCTGGGGGAAGTAATAATACTGTTAGTAATAGTTATAGTTATAATATTATGAGTACATTAAGAAGTATGGTTATAGAAAAAGGATATACATATTTTGACTGGAATGTTAGTTCAAGAGATGCTGGTGGATGTTATACTAGTAGTTGTGTTTATGATAGTGTAGTTAATAGTTTATATAGAAATAGAAATAATGTCGTACTTATACATGATACTAAAGGTTTTTCGGTAGATGCTGTAAGAGATATAATAAGATATGGAAAAGATAATGGATATGTATTTTTACCTATTACTAGTAGTACGTATCCGGTTAGGTTTAGTTAGGGAAGGAAGTGATATCTATGTATAAAGAAATAGATATAGATAGTTTAGGAAGAAGAAAGACTTATGAGTGGTTTAAGGGTTTTAGTAATCCTACATATTCAGTTAATGTTAGAATGGATGTTACAAAGTTGGTTAATTATGTTAAAGAAAATAATAGGTCGTTTTTTGTGTGTTTTTTGTATATTTTAGTTAATGGACTTAATAGCGTTAAAGAGTTTAGAATGAGATTTTATAAGGGAAAAGCTGTTATATATGATGATATTAACCCATCATTTACTGTTTTAAATAGTAAAGATAATTTTGATAATGTAAGATTTAAGAATATTCATGATTTTAATTTGTTTTATTCTTGTGCAAGAAAGTGTATTGAAGATGTTAAAAATGGTAATAGTGTAAGTGAAGATGGTTATAATTTGGAAGATATATTTAATGAATACTATATTACTTGTTTGCCTTGGTTAGATTTTACTTCAGTTACACATCCAATTAGTGATGATATTAATTCAAATAGTGTACCTAGAATTTGTTTTGGAAAGTACACTTTGGATAATGATAAGTACTATATGATGCTTAATATTACTGTTAGTCATGTTTTTGTAGATGGACTGCATATTTCAAGAGCATTTAATAAAATACAAGAATTACTTGATGATACGTATAATGTATTAAAATAATAATTAGGAGGTATAAGAAAATGAAAAAATATAATGTAATAGTAGTGTTTAATAAAGATTTAAATAAGACTTTAATGTGTAAGAGAACTAAAGAACCATATATGGGTATGTATAATTTAGTGGGTGGTAAGATAGAGAAAGATAATGATGGACTAAATGAAGCATATAGAGAGTTATATGAAGAGACTAATATAAGTAATAAAGATATATTATTAGTACATTTTATGAATATAGAGTATATATCTTTTGGTAAGTTAATTGAGGTATATTATGGTATATTAAATAAGGATGTAGAGTTAGTCGAAGAAGTTAATAAATTAGAATGGGTAGATATTAACGATAATTTCTTTGATATTACTAGGTATGCTGGGGAAGGAAATATAGGACATATAATCGAAGAAATAAAGATAGATTTAAAAAAATAGTACTTTAGTATTATTTTTGTTTACAAGTATTGTATCATGTGATACAATATTATTGTGGAGGATGATATGATGGAAGAAAATGTAATTATAGTGTCTAATTTAACTAAGAAATATAAGAATGTTAAGGCAGTAGATGATATAAGTTTTAAGGTAAAGAAGGGAGAGATACTAGGGCTTTTAGGTCCAAATGGAAGTGGTAAGAGTACTACTATTAATTGTTTGCTTTCTTTACTTAATTACACTGGTAGTATTAAGATATTTGGATGTGAAGTAAATGCTGATAGTTATGATATAAAGAAAGATATTGGGGTAATATTTCAAGATGTAGCAGTATTTGATGAACTTAAGGTAAGAGAAAATATAGATTATTTTTGTGGTTTATATATAAGTGATAAAACAATAAGAGAAAAGTATGTTAATGATGCAATAAAGTTAGTAGGACTTTCTAAGTATGTTAATTATTATCCAAAAGAATTATCTGGAGGATTACTTCGTAGACTTAATATAGCATGTGGTATTAGTCATAAACCTAAGTTAATATTACTTGATGAACCTACTGTTGCAGTAGACCCACAAAGTAGAAATAGTATACTTGAGGGAATAAAAAAGTTAAGAGAAAATGGTGCTACTATTATATATACTACTCATTATATGGAAGAAGTAGAAATACTTTGTGATAATATTATTATACTTGATAAGGGTAAGATTATTGCAGAGGGTACTAGTGATGAGTTAAAGAAAATGACTAATATTGAAGAAAAGATAAGTGTAGAATTATATGATACAAGTAAGATAGATATAGATGACATAAAGAAGATAAATAATGTATGTGATGTAAAAGTAAATAATAATACTTTAGTTATTACTTATACTAAGGGTAAAAATAATATGGGAGAGATACTTAAATATTTAAAGGATAATTGTATTAAATATAGTAAGATATATGCTGAACGTCCTACACTTAATGATGTGTTTTTATATCTTACAGGAAAGGATCTTAGAGACTAATGTTTTATCATAATTTTATATATACGTTAAAGATATTATTTAGGAATAAGGCACTTATATTTTGGACTTATATTTTTCCTATACTTCTTGGTACTTTATTTAATTTAGCGTTTTCTAATATAGAAAAGAGTGAGATGCTTGATGTTATAAATATTAATATAGTAAATGATAATAAAGATTTAGTGGTTACTAAAGCAATAGATAATCTTTCAAAGGATGACGATAACAAGTTATTTAATACAGAGTATGTAAGTATGGAAACAGCGAAAGATAATTTAAGTAAGGGAAATATAAGTGGATATATTACTTTTTCTAATACTGGTAAACCTAGTATTTATGTTAGTAAGAATGGTATTAATGAGACTATAATTAAGTATGTTATTGATGAAATAGAAAGTAATAAGAATATTATTAATGATGTTATAAAGGATAATAATGGTACTGTTAATGTTAATGAAATATTAAATATAGATACAATAAAACTTAATAATATAACAAGAGGTAATATTAGTTATACGATGATAGAATATTATTCACTTATTGCAATGGCTTGTATGTATGGGGCACTTCTTTCTATTACTGTTATAAATAGAGTTCTTCCTAATATTAGTAGTGTAGGTAAGAGAGTAAGTAGTAGTATGATTAGTAAGAGTAAGTTAATACTTAGTAGTATATTATCTTGTTATTTAGTAGAGTTTATAGGTATTTCTTTATTATATGTATATATGTTACTTGTATTAAAAGTAGATTTTGGGAGTAATTTTATTTATGTTGTTATTACTTCACTTCTTGGCATACTTGCAGGAATTAGTTTTGGGGTAATGATAGGTAGTACTTTAAAAGTTGGAGAAAACGCTAAAACGGGTATACTTATTGCGTATAGTATGACTGGTAGTTTGTTTGCAGGGATGATGGGTGTTAGTACAAAGTATGTAATAGATAAGAATGTTGGTATATTAAATAAGATTAATCCTGTTAATATGATTACAGATGCAATATATTCATTATATTATTATGGGGTAGGAAATAGATATTATTTGAATATACTTAGTTTAGAAATATTTTCTTTAGTTATGATTGTAATATCAATATTAGTTTTAAGGAGGGTTAGATATGATAGTATTTAATACGTACTTAAAGGTGATAAAGAAATATATTGGTACAATTATTTTATATACTATGATGCTTGTTATATTTGGAAGTGTTAATTATATTAGTAATGAAAGTGAGAATAATTATGTTAGTAATAAGCCTAATATACTTATAGTAAATAATGATAGTTATACTGGTATTACTAAGAATTTAATTGATTATATGTATGATAATTCTAATAAGATAGAAGTTATTAATAATGAAGAAGAAATAGATGATGCTTTATTTTATAGAAATATTAATTATGTTATATATATACCTAAGGGGTATAGGAGTGATGTATTAAGAGGAAAGGATGTATCAATAAATATTAAGAGTAATTTAAATTATGATGCTTCTTTGGGAGAGATGTTGCTTACTAGATATTTAAGGGTACAAAGTATATATTTAAAGTATTATACTAATGAAGAAGATATTATAAGAAATATAAATAATAATCTAAGTTATAGTAGTGATATTAATGTTGTATCTAAGGTAGATAGTGAAAGTATAAGTAAAGTAAGTAGATTTTATAATTTTGCTAGTTATAGTATTATGGCTGTTATTATATATATTATTTGTTTAGTTATTAGTAGTTTTAATAAAGATACTATTAAGAAAAGAACTATTGTTAGTAGTATGCCATATAAAAGATATAATAAGTATATATTTTTATCTAGTTTAGTTTATGCTTTATCTATATGGATAATATATATTATTATAGGTATTATTATGTTTAGTGATGTTATGTTATCTTTAAGGGGTGTTATATATATTTTTAATACACTTATATATATTATTACTGCGCTTAGTCTTAGTTTACTTATTAGTAATTTAGTTAATAGTAAGGGTGCGATAAGTGGTATTGTTAATGTTGTAAGTTTAGGACAAGCATTTTTGTGTGGTGCATTTATTCCTTTTCAATATATGGATAAGAATATACTTAAGTATTCAAAAATACTTCCGGCATATTATTATAATATTAATAATGATTTAATTAGTACGATAGAGATTGTTGATATTAGTAGTATAAAAGATATTATTATTAATGATATTATACTTGTTTGTTTTATCTTTATATTTATAATTATTAATAATATAGTATCTAAAAGAAAAAGAGTAATTATGTAGTATAAATAAAAAGATTAGTATGTTTAATGCTAATTTTTTTAGAGGTATGTGATATAAATATTAGTTATATAGAAAGGTTGGAGTAGTATGGATATATATGATATATTAGAAAAGTTAGATATAAAATATGATGAGATAGTACATAAGAATGTATATACTATAAAAGAAGTGGATGACTTAAAAGAAAGAATAGATGGTGTAGGAGTTAAAAATATATTTCTTACTAATAAGCGTGGTGGTTACTTTTTAGTATTAATTAAAGATAATAAGAGACTTGATATAAAGATGTTAGAAAGTATATTTAATACAGGGCATTTATCTTTTTGTAGTGATATAGAACTTAAAGATATATTAGGGGTAGAAAGTGGTAGTGTAAGTGTATTTAATATTATTAATGATAAGTTAAATAGGGTTAATATATTTATAGATAAAGAACTTGTTAGTAAGAGAATATTATTTCATCCAAATATTAATACTAGGACTATTTCTATTAATTATAATGATGTTATTAGAGTTATTGATTATTTAAATCATGATTATAAGTTATTTTAAAATTACAAGTATTGTTTTTACATGTTATAAGTGATATAATTAGTAATGTGATTGCCCAGTAGCCAAGTGGTAAGGCAGTGGACTCTGACTCCACCATTTCGTAGGTTCGAATCCTACTTGGGCAACCATTTTTTTATATGAAAAGTTTTTGAGGTGTTTAAGATGACTAGAAAAGATTTAGCAGATTTTATGTATAAAGATGTTACTAAGACAGTTTATGATTATGAAAGTATCTATAAGAAGAGAGATACAAATGGTATAGTTACTAGATTTGCTCCAAGTCCTACGGGATTTGTACATATGGGTAGTTTACTTACGGCGTTTATTGCTAAAAAAGTTGCTGTAGATACTAATGGTATTTTTTATCTTAGAATAGAAGACACTGATAATAAGAGATTAGTAGATAATGGTATAAATGGAATAATTAGTGATTTAAAAAAGTATGATATAAGTATTGATGAGGGTGTTATTAGTGAGAATGAAGAGATTGGAGAATATGGACCATATATTCAGTCTAAAAGAATTGATATATATAACACTTATATAAAATATTTAATAGAAAATGATTATGCATATCCTTGCTTTTGTACAAGTGAAGAATTAGACAATATAAGAAGTGGGCAAGAAGATAGAAAGGAAAAAGTAGGATATTATGGAAAGTACGCTAAGTGTAGAGAATTACCAATAGAAGAAGTAATGAAGAGAATTAGAAATGGAGAAAGGTATGTTATTAGGATTAAATCAAGAGGACAAGAGGGAAGAAAGATAGTTCTTAATGATTTGGTAAGAGGTAAGATAGAGTTTCAAGAAAATGATATTGACCATATTATAGTTAAGAGTAATGGACTACCTATATATCATTTTGCACACGTTATTGATGATCATTTGATGCGTACTACTCATGTTTTAAGGGGAGAAGAATGGTTAAGTTCTGTTCCTTTACATATTGAACTATTTAAGATGTTAAATTTTGAAGTACCAAAATATGCTCATTTAGGACTTGTTATGAAGATAGATGAAAATGGTGTAAGAAGGAAACTTTCTAAGAGATTAGATCCTGAAGCATCACTATCTTATTATCACACTAAAGGTATATCAGTAGAAGCTGTTAAGTTATATTTACTTACTATTGCAAACTCTAATTTTGAGGAATGGTATAATTGTAATAAAGATAAGAGTGTAAACTCATTTAAGTTAGATTTTAAAAGGGTTAGTGAAAGTGGTACACTATTTGATATAGAAAAACTTATGAATATATCTAAGAATTATTTAAGTAGACTTTCTTGTGATGAAGTATATGAAGGGTTAAGTGCGTATACTAAAGAGTATGATTATCCTTTTTATCTTGAACTTACTAAGAACCCGGAGTATAGTAAGAGGGTATTAAATATAGAAAGAGAAAGAAAAAATCCTAGGAAAGATTATTCTTCTTATAGTGAGATATTTGGGTATGTTAATTATATGTATAGTAAATATTTTGATTATACTTATAAGGAAGTTGATGATTTGGTAAAATTTAACTATGAATTATTAAGGGATTATATAGTTAAATACTTTGATATTACTAGTGAAGAAGAATGGTATAATAAGGTAAAAGAAGTATCAAGTATTTATAACTATTCTGTTAATGTAAAAGATTATAAGTTAGAACCTGATAAATATAATGGACATATAGGAAATGTATGTGAAATGATTAGAGTTATAGTTACAGGACGTACAGTTTCTCCATCTTTATATGAAATACTTAGGGTATTAGGAAAAGAAGAAGTAATAAAGAGATTTAATATGTTTTTAGAAAGACAAGCTAGTAAGTAAAGCTTGTTTTTTGTTTTAAAAATTATGTTTTAGATACTAAAAAGGTAGTATTATGGTATAAAAAAGGATAGTAGATTTTAAAAAAAATCAAATGTTGACAAAGAAAATATCATGTGATACTATTTAGATGATGTGTTATTATAATGGAGAAAAATAAAAATATATTAAAAAATCACTTAAAAATAAAAAAAAGTATTTTATTTTATATTATTTTTTGATATAATTAAGTTAAAAGTATGGTGGTATATATGAAGAAGAAAATAATACCTCTATTAATTGTGTTATTACTAACAGGTTGTAGTAAGATAGATAGTAATACAGATAATTATGTAGATATAGTTAATAATGTACTTAACTATAATAATAAAAGTGTAAATACAACATCTTTAGGGTATAAATATTATAAGCCTATTGGTGTTACTACAATATATGATGGTGAACTTAATAAAGAGTTTAAGGCATATAATACTAAGTTTGTTTTATATGTAGATATTATTAGTTATTATTATAAGAATAGTATTAATTTTAATGATAGTTCACTTAGTACAGGATATTATTTTGCTAAGTTTAATGATGGATATATTTATATTAATAAATTAGATAAGGAATATTATTTAAAGATTGTTTATAATTATGCGAAGATAGAATCTTATGTAAAGAAAGAAAATCTTATAGATATAATAGATTATTCTACAATTATTTTAAATAGTATAACTTATAATGATACATTGATTAGTAAGAATATAGAAGATGGTATATCTTTTGGTGGAGAAATAACTTATGAGATAAATAAACCAGCGGATTCTAATAGTAAATTTAATGAATATTTACAAGAATATGTACAAAATAATGATGTTCCAGAAGAAAAAAGTGATATGGATGCAATACCTTACGAAGAATAGACGAAAGAGGTGTAAATAATGGGATTGTTTGATAAAATTAAAGATTTATTTACAGATGAAGAAGAAGTATATGAAACTAAAGAAATAGATGTTCCAGAAGAGGAAGAGAAAGAAGATAAACTTCCTACTTTTATGCGTAACAAGATAGAAAAGGAAGAACAAGAGGAAAAAAAGAAAGAGCAAGAACGTGAAAAAGAAGCAAGAGAAATTGCTGTTCAAATAGAAAATAAACCTCAATTACAAGAAAAAGTTACTACAAGGAAAAGTTTATCTTTTGATTTTAAAGATGAGGACTTTGTTTTGGGTACTGATGTTAATACGAATGTACAAGCTCCATCTCGTGTTACAAGAAGTAATGTTCAAAAGATAAGAAGAGAAGAAAAAGAAGAAAACTATGTTAAAGAAAAGATTATAGAACCTACAGTTAAACCATATAGTAAAAGACAAGAACTTGATAAACCTAAGAAATTTAAACCTACTCCAGTTATATCTCCAGTGTATGGTGTGTTAGATAAGAATTATAATGCTAATGAAGTAGTTAGTAAAGATGAAGATTCTTCTGCAATACAAAGAGCAAGTAAGAAAGTGGATTTTGAAAGTGTTAGAAAAAAAGCATATGGTACATTAAATACTGAACTTAAGGATCCTATATGTGAAAACTGTGAATATTTAAAAGAAGTTAGAGTTAATAAAAAGATAGAGAGATTAAGCGAAGAAGATTTGTTATATAATATGACTGTCGATGATGATGTTAAGGTTATAGATAAAAGTAATAGTGATGTAATTGAAGTAAGTGATAAAAGTACTAATAGTCTTGATAGTGATATTATTAATGCTTTAGATAATGAGAAACAAGAAAATATTAATGTATTAGATAATGTAAGTAATAATTATAATACAGATACTAAAGAAGATTTAGTAGATGATGATGGAATGCTTCTTCCTAATAAAGATATTACTATTCATGAAGCAATAGAAAACTATGATGATTATGGAGTTAACTATGAAGTACCAAAAAGAGTTACTAAAGAAGATGATGTAAAAATAGTTAATCATGCAGATAGTGAAGTAGAAGCGGATAAGGTACAATTTAAGGAAGAAAAGAAAGAAGAAAAAAAAGATTTAGAACTTACTGATGATTTATTTAATTTAATTGATTCTATGTATAAAGAAAGGGATGATTAGTGTGACTATTAATGATGTTTTACCAGTAATATTATATATACTTGGTTCTATTTTACTTGTAATATTAATAATATTAGGTGTAAAGTTAATAAATACAATGAATAAAATTAATATAGTTGTAGATGATATTAATAGGAAGTCAAAAAGTTTAGATGGGTTATTTTCTATAATTGATGTTACTACTGATAAGTTAGCACTACTTAGTGATAGAATGGTTGATGGAATAACATTTATTATTAGAAAGTTATTCTCACGTAAGAAAAGAAAGGAAAATGATATTGATGAAGAAGAAGAGTAATGTTGGAAAATTTGTTTTAGGTGCAGGAATAGGAGCAGGATTATCACGTTTATTTGCACCAAAAAAGGGTAGTGAGTTAAGGGAAGACTTAAAAAAGAAATTAGATGAACTTATTAATAAAGCAAAAGAAATTGATGTTGAAGAAGTAAGCGAAGAATTTAAAAAGAAAGTACAAGAATTAAAAAAAGAAACTGAAGATTTAGATAAAGAAAAAGTACTTAAGATTGCTAAAAAGAAGGCAAATGAATTACAAGATAAAGCAGAAGATTTATTTTTGATGGCAAAAGAAAAAGGTACTCCTGTACTTGAAGGTATTGCTAAAGATGTTAAAAAATCTACTGCAAATGTAATTAGAGGAGTATTAAAGAAATTAGAAGACGAAGAAGAAAGTAAATAGTCTTCTTTTTTTTGTATAAAATAATGAATAAGATAACATAATATAATGGATGTTAAAAAATACCAGGTTAATTTTTTTGACATATAAAAGTTAATATGGTATAATAGAAAACGCTTTCTTAAAAAGCAAGAGGTGAATTATTTTGAAAATTAGTCGATCGAAAGTAATTTGTATTATTATTCTTTTTGTACTTCTTATTGCTGTTATAGTAAGTACTATGATAGTAAAAGGTAAGCAAGATGATTTAAAAAATATGTATGCTTTAGAAGTAATAGAACAGGATAATGTACAAATTAATGTAGAACAAGATTTAGTAGAAGAGGAACAAGAAGAACTACCTGTTATAGTATATGATAATTTAACTATGGAAGAATTATCTAATAAACTTGATAGGTCACTTAAAAATGAATTATCTGGGTATGGTAGTTTTATTGCAAATAAAGCAATTAATCTTGGAATTGATCCTTATTTAGCAACTGCAATTATGTTACATGAAACAGGTTGTGCTTGGAAGTGTAGTAATTTAGTTAAAAGTTGTAATAATGTTGGAGGAATGAAAGGGTACGGATGTGGAGGTTATGGATATTTTAATACTTTAGAGGAAGGTATAGAGAGATTTATTAATAATATTTATAATAATTATTATCTATATGGTCTTAATACTGCTTATTTAATGGGAAGTAAGTATGCTGAAGATCCTGAATGGAGTATTAAAGTAGATAGACACATCGAAAAAATAAAAAATAGATAGGATACTACTAGAAAAATCCTATCTTTTATTATATAATTATTAGTAGTAGAGGTGAATAAAAATTATGAATATGAAAGATTTAAGAGTTGTATTTATGGGGACTCCTAGTTTTGCAGAGGTTATATTAAAGAAGTTAATTGAAGTTACTAATGTAGTTTTAGTAGTTAGTCAACCTGATAAAGAATTTAATAAAAAGAAGGAAATAATATATTCTCCGGTTAAAAAGTTAGCAATAGAAAATAATATAAAAGTATTTCAACCAGATAGAATTAGAAAGGAATATGAGGAAGTATTAAAAGCAGAACCTGATATTATTATTACTGCAGCATATGGACAAATTATTCCTAGTGTTATACTAGATTATCCAAAGTATGGGTGTATTAATGTACATGGGTCACTTCTTCCTAAGTTGAGAGGAGGTGCTCCAATACATCATGCTATAATTGATGGATATGATAAGACTGGTATTACTATAATGTATATGGATACAAAGATGGATAGTGGAGATATAATTAGTCAAAGAGAAGTTACTATAAAGACAAGTGATACACTAGATAGTTTATATGATGAACTTAGTGTTATTGGAAGAGATTTATTAATTGAGGTATTACCTAGTATAATTGATGGTACAAATGATAGAATTAAACAGAATGAAGATGAGGTTACTTTTGGATATAATATCACAAAAGAAGATGAATTAATTAATTTTAATGATAGTGCTAGAAATATATTTAATAAAGTAAGAGGATTATGTAGTAAGCCTTTAGCGTATACAATACTTGATGATAAAGTTATTAAGTTATATCAAGTGGAAATTACTGATACTTTAAGTAAATGTAGTCCTGGTACTATTGAGATTGTTACAAAAAATAAGATGCTTGTTAGTACAAAAGATTATTTAATTAGTATAGTTATGTTAAAACAAGAAGGTAAGAAGTTATGTAAGATTAATGATTTCTTAAATGGTATACAAAACAAAGAATTATTAATAGGAAAGGTATTTAAGTAATGGATAAGAAAGAATCTTTTTCTACTAAATGGAAAGATAAGAAATATCAGGCTAAGGTAAAACTATCTATATATGGAATATTTATACTTATTGTAATTATATTAGGTAATATTGGAAATAATGATATAGATAATAATAATAAAGATATAGATAGTAATATAAGTGATAATAATAGTTCTATAAATGATAGTGGTGATATATTTTTATTACCTAAGAATTATACGTATAATATAGATATTAAGTTAGATGATAAAGAAATTAAATATAATGGGGAAGTTAATGATGTAGTTGAAGTTATTACTAAAGAGATAGATAATGTTAAATATAGTTATAAGTATATAGATAAAAAGTATTATGTTAGTAAGAATAATAATTATGTTTTAACTTCAAGAGATAATATATATGATATTGTAGATTATAGTTATATAGATAATGATATAATTAATAGTTATTTAAAAGAAGGTAAATTAGTAGGTAATAAGAGTGTTGTATATATAAAAGATATTGTACTTGATTATAAGGGTAATGATTATATTACTTATACTTTAAGTGATAAAAAAATAGAAATAGATTATACTAAGTTATATAATATACTTAATGATAATAAGATAGATAGTTTAGTTATAACACTAGAATATATTTATTAGAAATTGTTTGTAAAATAAGATAAAATATGATAATATATAAAAGATATAAAAAAGGAAGTGATCTATAATGTTTGTAGATGAGTGTATATTAAAGTTAGAAGCTGGACGTGGTGGAGACGGATGTATGGCTTTTAGAAGAGAAAAATTTGTTGCTATGGGTGGACCTTTTGGAGGAAATGGTGGCAAAGGCGGAGATATAGTCTTTGAAGTAGATGAGGGACTTAGAACTTTAATTGATTTAAGATATAAAAAATTATTTAAAGGTAATAGTGGAGAAAATGGTGAAGGTAAAAATCAAAGTGGTAAGAATGCAGTAGACACTATTATTAAAGTTCCACAAGGTACTGTTATTAAAGATAAAGATACTGGTGTAATAGTTGCGGACCTTACTAAGAAAAATGACAGAGTAGTTGTATGTTTAGGAGGTAGAGGAGGACGTGGTAATGTTACTCTTGCTTCTAAAAGTAATCCTTGTCCATCTTATGCTGAACGTGGTGAACCTGGAGAAGCAAGAGAAGTTATTGTAGAACTTAAGATGCTTGCAGATGTTGGTTTAGTAGGACTTCCTAGTGTAGGAAAAAGTACAATACTTTCTATGATTAGTAATGCTAATCCTAAGATTGCATCATATCACTTTACTACTTTATCTCCAAATATTGGAGTAGTTAAAACTAAGGATGGATTTTCATTTACTGTTGCAGATTTACCTGGACTTATTGAAGGAGCAAGTGATGGTGTAGGACTTGGTCATAAGTTTTTAAAACATATAGAAAGAACTAAGATTATTGCACATGTTATAGATATGTCTGGTTGTGAAGGAAGAAATCCTATTGAAGACTATAAAGTAATACGTGAAGAATTATCTAAATTTAGTAATAAACTTATAATGAAGGAAGAAATTATTATTGCAAATAAAATGGATATTGATGGTGCAAAAGATAACTTGAAAGAGTTTAAGAGTTATATTAAAGATAAGAAGATATATGAGATTAGTGCAATTAGTAATAATGGATTAGATAAGGTAATAAATGAACTTAGTACATTAGTTAAGAATACTAAGGAACAAGTTTTATATGAAGATGATGTACAAGAAAGTCATGTGTTATACAAGTTTAAATATGAAAAACCTTACTCTATAGTTAGGGAAAATAATACTTATATAATTAAGGGAGATATAGTAGAAAAGATGTTTAGAATGACTAACTTTAATACTGATGAAGCAATAGAAAGATTTAGTAAGAAACTTAGAAAACTTGGTGTTGATGATGAGTTAGAAAAGATGGGTATTAAAGAGGGAGATGTTATTAGAATACTTGATTATGAATTCTTGTATACTAAATAGAATTATAATAAATAACTAAAGTGAAATATTTTTAGTTATTTTTTTTGTCGACTTAAAACACTATTATATAAGATTTAATTTAATATTATTTAATAGGTGATAATAGTGAGAGAAATAAATGGACTAAATGATGAAGAAGTAGTTAAGAATAGACGTAAGTATGGAAGTAATAAGATAGATAGTAAGAATCAAGATACTTTTTTTAAACTTTTTATAGAATCGTTAGGGGATCCTATAATTAAAATATTACTTATTGCACTTGCTGTTAAGACATTGTTTTTATTTCGTGATTTTGATTATTTTGAAACTATAGGTATTGTTCTTGCAATATTAGTAGCATCATTTATTTCTAGTATTTCGGAGTATGGTTCTAATAAGGCATTTTTAAGGTTACAGGAAGATTCTTCAAGAATGAAATGTAAGGTTAAGAGAAATGGTAAGATAGTGGAAGTTTATACTAATGATATAGTGTATGATGATATTGTTTATTTAACTAGTGGAGATAAGGTGTGCGCGGATGGAATACTTATATATGGTAATTTAACTGTTGATGAATCTATGATTAATGGTGAAGCAAAAGAGTCTTATAAAGAAAGTGTTAAAAATAATAAGATAGAATATAATAATAAGTTATATAGGGGTTCTGTTATATATGAAAATGAAGGATATATGAGGGTATGTGCAGTAGGAAATAATACTATGTATGGTAAGATGGCAAAAGATTTAACAGAAAGTGCTAGTCCTTCACCTTTAAAAGAAAAACTTGGAGTACTTGCTAAAACTATATCTAAAATAGGATATTTTGCTAGTGTACTTGTTACTATTAGTTATTTATTTAATGAGATAGTTATTAAGAATAATTTTAATATAAAACTTATTGTTGATACTGTTACAAATTATAAACTTATGTTTGCATATATACTTAATGCTCTTACTTTAGCGGTTACTATAATAGTAGTTGCAGTACCTGAGGGGTTACCGATGATGATTACTCTAGTTCTTTCTACTAATATGAAGAAGATGCTTAAGGATAATGTACTTGTTAGAAAGTTAGTAGGTATAGAAACTGCGGGAAGTTTAAATGTTTTATTTACTGATAAGACTGGTACTATAACTAAGGGTAATATGGAAGTATTAGAAGTAAAACTTGGTAATATGCATAGTTTTAATAGTATAGTAGAAATAAATAAATATATGAAGTATAGTGAGATATTTAATGATAGTGTTATATATAATAATCAAGGTATATATGATAGGGAATTAAATAATGTAGTTGGTGGTAATATTACTGATAGGGCACTTCTTAATTTTTGTAAGAATGTTAGAAGTGATAATGTTAGTATAATAGATAAGATACCTTTTAGTAGTAAGAATAAATATTCTGTTACTATAATAAAAAAGAATAATAGGATACTTAAGTTAATTAAGGGTGCTTATGAGAAAATAATAGATAATTGTAATTATTATGTTGATCAGACTGGTAGTAGAAAGATACTTACTGGTAGTGATAAGAGGTTACTTGATAAGTATGTTAATGATGTTAGTAATAATGGTATTAGGGTACTTGCTTTATCTATGAGTTATGATAAGGTTGCTGTAGATAATTTAAGGGATTCAACGTTAGTAGGTATTGTAATTTTAAAAGATGAGGTTAGAGATAACGCTAAAAGTGGTATAGAACTTATTAGTAATGCTGGAGTTCAAACTATTATGATAACTGGGGATAATAAAAATACTAGTCTTGCAATAGCAAAAGAAGTTGGGATAGTAAAAGGTGATAATGATATAGTGCTTACTAGTGATGAATTAAATAAGTTGAGTGATGAAGAAGTTAAAAAGATAATACCAAGACTTAGGGTTATATCTAGAGCACTTCCTACTGATAAGAAAAGAATGGTAGAAATAACTAAAAGTATGAATTTAGTTGTAGGTATGACTGGTGATGGGGTAAATGATTCAGTGGCACTAAAAAAAGCAGATGTTGGTTTTGCTATGGGTAGTGGGACTTCTGTTAGTAAAGAAGCAAGTGATATAGTAATACTTGATGATAATATTAATTCTATTGCTTCAGCGATATTATATGGTAGAACGATATTTAAAAATATTAGAAAGTTTATTATATTTCAACTTACTGTTAATTTTTGTGCAGTATTTATATCTATTGTAGGACCTTTTATAGGAGTAGGTTATCCTGTTACTGTTATACAAATGTTATGGATAAATATGGTTATGGATACTTTAGCGGGTCTTGCATTTTCTTATGAGGTACCAAGATATGAATATATGAAAGAGAAACCTAAGTGTAAGAATGAACATATTATTAATAAGTATATGTTTAATGAAATAATAGTCATGGGGTTATATTCTTCAGTACTTTATGTATTATTTTTAAAGTTAGATATATTTAGTAATTTATATAGAAAGTCAAGTGATAATATATATTTACTTACAGCATTTTTTAGTTTGTTTATATTTACTACAATATTAAATAGTTTTAATGCTAGAACTTATAGAATTAATTTGTTATCTAATTTATCAAAGAATAAGGTGTTTATGGTAATAATATTATGTACTTTCTTGATACAACTTTATTTAGTTTATTATGGTGGTAATATGTTTAGGACTAGTGGATTAACTTTAAAAGAACTTATTGTTACTATCTTTATATCTTTATCTGTAATACCTGTTGATATTATAAGAAAGTTAGTGTTTAAAAGATTTGGGGGAAGTGTGGGTGTGTAATAATATTATTTAAAAGAAAGATACATATATTTAATCATTTAAAGATATTTGGTATAATAGATATATAGGAAAGTGAAGTGGTATTATGAAGTTAATTTTAGCATCTAATTCAAGAACAAGAAAAGAAGTATTAGATAAGGTTGGGGTAAAATATAGTGTTATTCCTAGTAATATTGAAGAACATTCTAGTAAAGAAGACCCTAAAGAGTATGTAATGGACTTATCAAGACAGAAAGCAGAAGCAATAAGTAAGAATATAAATGAAGGAGTTATACTTTCTGCAGATTCAATTATTTATATAGATAATAAAAGATTAGAAAAGCCTAAGAGTAAAGAACAAGCAAGAGAAATGTTACGTAGTTTATCCGGTAGAGTTAATTATGCAGTTACTGGAGTTACTATTATTGATTTATATAATCAAAGTGGTGCATTAACTAGAATAGTAACTGATAAGAAAGTTACATTTAATGAAGTTACAGAAGTGTATTTTGATGAAATGTCTAATGATGAAATAGATTGGTATATAGAAAATGAACAATATATATTTGAGAGATGTGGTTATTCTATTGCTGGAAAATCTGCTATTTATATTCTTAAGATTAATGGAGATTATTATAATATTTTAGGTATGCCGATAAGTAGAGTATATAAAGAACTTAGAAAACTAGGATATAGATTAAGTGATTTTGATTAGTGTAATATTAATATTAAACGTTTTTATAAATTTGCGTTTAATATTTTTATTTTCTAAAACTAGGAAATGTGATATAATATATATGTTATTTATTTAGGGGGAGAAAATAATGTATAAGGAAGATAATAAAGTAATAACGGGTTATGCAAGTATTGATAAGCCATGGTTAAAATATTATGATATGTTACCAAAAGATGTAGAAATACCTAATGTTAGTTTGTATAGGTATATTTATGATAATAATAAAAATAATTTAAATAATGTGGCACTTAATTATTTTCACAAGAAGATAACTTATAAAGAATTATTTGATAATGTTGATAAGATGTTTTTAAGATATTCTAAGTTAGGCATAAAAAAAGATGATGTTGTATCAATGTGTTGTTTAACTACTCCAGAGATTTTATATAGTTTTTTTGCATTAAATAGAATTGGCGCAATAGTTAATTGGTTGGATCCTAGAATAGGAAATAATGGGATAAAAAATCATATAAATGAAAATGATAGTAAATATTTAATTACTCTTGATGTTCTTAATTCAAAGTTAAATGAATTTATTAATGATACTACAATTGATAGTATAATTGAATTTTCTATTGGAGAATCATTACCTAAAATTAAGAAATTTCTTCTTTCTTTGAAAACTAAAGGTAAAATAGAGCCACTAAATTTTAAAGGTAAAGTTTATGATGAAAGTTATATTTTAAATACTTCAATTAATAATGAAGAAATAAAAAGTGATTATAATAATAATTTAGTTTCTTGTATTGTATATACTGGTGGTACTACTGGTGAACCTAAGGCTGTTATGCTTTCAAATAAAAACTTTGTTGCAATGACAGTTCAGTATTCAAAACTTAATGTTGATATGAAAAGAAAAGATACTTTTTTAAGCATTATACCACCTTTCTTTCCATATGGAATTTGTGTATCTACATATGTTCCTATTGCATTAGGACTTGAAACAATAATAATACCTAAATTTGACATTAGTATGTTTTCTAAACTAATGATGGATTATAAGCCTAATCATATTACTGGTGTTCCAAGATATTGGGAAGAGTTTATGAAATATATTGGTAATAAAAATATTGATTTATCATTTATTAAAAGTGCTGGTTGTGGTGGAGATGGAATGAATGCAGAATTAGAAAGAAAAATGAATATCTTTCTAAAAGAACATAATTCTAGTTCTAAAGTTATGAAAGGTTATGGTATGACTGAAGTATCTGCAGCAGCAGTAACTTGTACTAGTAATTGTAATGATATTGGTAGTGTAGGAATTCCTCTTATTTGTAATACTGTTTCTACGTTTGATATAGATACTGGTAAAGAAACTTCATATCTAGAAGATAAGGTTGGTGAAGTATGTATTACTGGTCCTTGTACAATGGTAGGATATAGAAATAATGATGAGGAAACTAACAAACTAATTAAAATTCATGATGATGGATTAAGATGGGTACATACTGGTGATTGTGGTAGAATAGATAAAGATGGAAAACTTTATATTGAAGGTAGGTATAAGAGAATAATATTAAGAAGAGGGCAAACTATTTATCCTAATTCAATTGAAGATATTATAATGCAAAGTGGTTATGTTGAATCTGTCGCAGTTGTTGCAATGAATCATCCTGACTTGGTAAATGTACCTGTTGTATGTGTTAAAGTTAAAGATGAATATAAAGATTGTTTTGATATTATTAAAGATAATATGCAAAAAATGTGTATGAATAATTTACCTGAATATTCATTACCTTATGAGTATAGAATGCTAGATAGTATGCCTTATACTAATGTTGGTAAAATAGATTTTAAGTCTTTAGAGGATATGGTTAATAATAAGAATAATTGTAAAAGGTTGGTTTTGAAAAAGGAGTGATAAAAAATGGGTGCTGGTGTGTTACTAACTATTGGTAGTTTGTTTTATATAATTGTATTGGGTATTGTATATTTTAAGAAAATTAAAATTAACTCTTTGGAAAATAGAATTTTTAAAAGAATTATAATAAGTAATATACTTGGATTGGTATTACATTTATTGCTTTTTTGTTTGATGATATATGTTGGGACTGAAAATGTTATTACCATAATTGTTTCAAAATTATATTTAGTATATTTGGTTACGTATATGGTTTTGTTTACAGATTATGTATTTATAATATCTTCAAAAAATAAAGAAATTATAGAAAGTAATTTTAATAAATTGATGTTTATTTCCTTTGTGGTAATATTTTTTACATCTTTATGTATATTTTATTTACCAATTGAATTTCATAATGAAATTGGTAAAATGTATTCTTATGGATTATCAGTATATTTAGTTTATATAATTGGTTTTTTGATGATTATTTTAAATGTTTGTTTTCTTTTAAAAAATATTAAGCAAGCTTTGAAGAAGCAATACTATCCTTTGTTTTTATATTTTTTATTAGGATTAGTAACTACTATTATTCAATTTAATTATCCATATATTCAACTTATAACTGCTAAAGATTCTTTTATAATATTTTTAATGTATTTTACAATAGAGAATCCTGATATAAAAATGGCTAAAGAACTTGCTTTTTCGAAGAAAGAAATAGAAGAATATAAAGATAAAACTTTAGAAATTTTAGATAATATATCTAAAAAATTAAAAACTCCACTCGATAAAATGCAAACGTTTTCATATAAAAAAGTAAATAAAGATGATATTACTGAGGTAAATAAACAACTTAAATATATTCAAAACTATTGTTCTTGTTTTGTTGATGATGTAAATGGATTTATTGAAGTTGGTAAACTAGAGAGTGGAAGTTTGAAAAATAAGAATCATGAGTATGAAACATTTAATTTATTTCAAGATATAGAAAAAATATTTGAATATGAAAATTCAAATAAAAATATTTCTGTTTCATTTTCGTTTGATAATAATATTCCTAATACTTTATATGGTGATAATTTATTAATTAAACAAATGATGTTATATGTATATGATTATTTAGTAGAAATTATAAAAAAAGGTAATATTAATGTTAGAGTAGGCGCAATAAGTGTAGGAAATTTTTGTAAATTGAAGTTTTATATTTCTATAAGTAGTTCTAAAAATGTTAAGGATTATATACCAGAAGATATAAAACTATTTGATTATGATGAAGATACTGATAGTATTAAGTATGTGAAGATGAGAAAAATTGCTACATTAATTAATGCTGATATAGATGTTATTGATAAATTTAACTTGTTAATAACAATAAAACAGCGAATAGTTGACCCGTATGTTAAACTAGAAAAAGAAGAGATAAACTTAGGAATAAAAGTTAAATATTTTGATGCTTCAAATAAAAATATATTAGTTTTAGATGATAATAATAGCAAGATAAAAGAACTTGTATTATTATTAAGGCCATATAATGTAAATGTAGATATATCAAAATCATTTAATGAAATGAAAGAGAAACTATCTAGTAATAGAACTTATGATTTAGTATTAATTGATGATGTGGTTGACTCTAATGTCGATTATAACGAGAATGAATATAATATAAAATTACTAAAAAGATTTACAGGTTATGAATTTAAAGGAATAATAATGTTATCTAAAAGCAAAGAAGAAAACAAAAAAGAATATTTAGATAATGGATTTGATGATTATATAATTAAGCCAATTAACAAGAAGAATATTAATGAACTTTTGAGTAAGTATTTAAAAAAATAAATTGAAATTTAGTATAAAAATTTTAAAAAGTACTTGTCAAATAAATTTAAATATGATATTATATTAATTGCCATGGCGGAATTGGTGAAGTGGTTAACACATTGGATTGTGGTTCCAACATACGTGGGTTCGATTCCCACATTCCGTCCCATGAAGAATTTATCTCATAAGATTATCTTATGAGTTTTTCTTTTGCTTGTAATAATTAATGTAATATGTTATAATCTAACTTGTGAAAAAAGAGGTGAACTTATATGAAAAGTGTTTTTGTTACGGGTAGTTCTAATGGAATAGGTAGTGAAATAATTAGAAAATATGCTAGTAAATCATATAATGTTATTATTAGTTATTATAGTGATAAAGAAAGTGCTTATAAGTTAGAAAAAGAAATTAAAGATAAATATGATGTTGATACTTTAGTAGTAAAACTAGATTTATCTAATGAAGAAGATATAAAGAATGTAGTTAATGTTATTAAAGATAAGTTTGGTAGTATTGATGTGTTAGTTAATAATGCTAGTATTTCTAATGATAGTATATTTTCTATGAAGAATAAAAAAGATTTTATTAAGATACTAGATGTAAATTTAGTGGGTACTTTTTTGGTTAGTAAGTATGTTAGTGAAATAATTAACGATAATGGTGTAATTATAAATATTAGTAGTACTAATGGAATAGATAGTTACTATGTGGAAAGTTTAGATTATGATGCTTCAAAATCAGGGGTAATATCTCTTACTCATAATTTAAGTAATTATTTTAATGGTAGAATTAGAGTAAATTGTGTATGTCCTGGATGGATTATTGATACTAAAATGAATAGTAATTTAGATAAAGAGTTTATAGATAAAGAATGTAAGAAAATACTTCTTAATAGATTTGGTAGAAAAGAAGAAGTTGCAAACTTGGTATATTTTTTATCTAGTGATGAAGCAAGTTATATAAATGATAGTATAATTAAAATAGATGGTGGTGTTAGAAAATGAATGGTAGAGAGTTAGTTAATAGTTTAGAAAAAAAGTTAGATAGTATATTTGATGAAGTAGATGATATAGCATTATATAATAGTGAGAAGGTAATTAATGCTTTTCATAAGAATAATTTAAGTGAGGTACATTTTAATAGTTCTACAGGATACGGATATAATGATATAGGTAGAGATGTAATTGAAAGTATTTATAAAGATATATTTAAGTGTGAAGATGCACTTGTTAGAACTCAGTTTATATCTGGTACACATGCTCTTTCTACGACACTTTTTGGACTTTTAAGACCACATGATACAATGCTTTCTATATGTGGTAAGCCTTATGATACTTTAGATGAAGTTATTGGTATTAGAGATAATGATAGTAGTTTAAAAAGTATGTTGGTTAATTATATTGAGATAGATTTAATAGATAATGATTTTGATTATGATAAGATTAGTGAAGTACTTAAGAATAATAAGATTAAATTAATAGAAATACAAAGAAGTAAGGGATATTCTACTAGAGAGAGTTTAAGTATTGATAAGGTTAGTAAGGTAATAAAGCTAATTAAGGAAATAGATAAAGATGTTATAGTTATGGTAGATAATTGTTACTGTGAGTTTGTTGGTAAGATAGAACCTACTGAGGTAGGAGCAGATGTAGTAGTAGGCTCTCTTATTAAAAACTTAGGGGGAGGAGTTACTACTAATGGTGCATATGTTGTAGGAAAAGAAAGGTATGTAAAATTAGTTAGTGAAAGACTTAATGTACCTGGTCAAGGAAAGGAAGTTGGACCTTCTTTAAATCAAAATAGGAGTATTTTACAAGGATTATATTTTGCACCGTCAGTTGTGTCTTCGAGTGTTAAGGTGGCTATTTTAACTAGTTTAGTTATGGAGTCTTTGGGATATAATGTAAGTCCTAGATATAATGATGAGAGAGTAGATATAGTGCAAAATATTATATTTAATGATAAGGATAAGATGATAAGTTATTGTAATAGTATACAATCTTCTTCTGCAGTAGATTCAAATGCAATAGTTATAGAAACTGATATGCCAGGATATAGTGATAAGATAGTTATGGCATCAGGTTCATTTACTCAAGGTTCATCAATTGAATTATCTTGTGATGGACCAGTAAGAAGTCCTTATATTATATATCAACAAGGTAGTTTAACCTACTTTTATGGTAAGTTAGCACTTATTGATGCTGTTAATAAAATAATGGATACTAAATAATATAAATTTCTTCTTTTATGCATATAATACTTTTAAGTATGTACTTTTTTTGCTATAATGTTATTAATGGAGGAACTAAGATGTTTGAAAGAGAATTTGATTCAAGTAGAAATGATTACATCGAGAAAGAAACACCTAGAAATTATATAAAACAACAAGAGTGGGATATGGCAATTGGACTTCAAGAGGTTGATAATTTAAAACCATCTAAGTATTTAGAAAAATTATTACAAGAAAATATAATGGGTGAAAAAACAATTTATGAAGTTGAAAATGAACTAAAACAATATTATGTGGAAAAAGATAAAAATGATATAAAAAATCAAGAAGAATTCGAATGCGATTTAGTTTCTACTAGAATAGTTCAATTATTGGAAGAAGATAATTTTGAGTTATCAATAAACTATATAAAATATATTCATGAGTATTTGTTTAAAGATATTTATGATTTTGCAGGAGAATTTAGAAAAGTAGATTTTTCTAAACACGAAAAAATTTTAAATAATGATTCAGTTGCTTATGGTGATTGTAAATTATTAGAACAATCATTAAATTATGATATTTCATTAGAAAAAAATAAAAACTATAATGTAATGAATATAGTTGATGTAATTAATAATATAACTAGTTTTTCTTCGAATATATGGCAGGTGCATCCATTTAGAGAAGGAAATACTAGAACTACGGCGTTATTTATAGAGAAATATTTGATATCACTTGGATATGATGTAGATAACACTATGTTTAAAGAAAAATCAATCTATTATAGAAATGCATTAGTAAGAAGTAATTATTTTAATAATTATTTAAAGATAAAACAAGATAATAGTTTCTTAATTAAATTTTATGAAAACTTATTATTAGGGAAAAATAATAATCTGCATTCTAGTGCTGTAATTGTTGAAGAATTATTTAATAAAGAGAATAATTATAAAGGATACTAAATAATGTATCTTTTATTTTTTTAATTTTTATGATAAACTTATTATAGTAAGGATGATAAGATATGAAATGTAATAATTGTGGTAATATATTTGATGGTAGTTATAATGTATGTCCTCTTTGTAAGAGTACTAATGTTAGTAGTTTAAATAACAATAATATAAATAATAATACTAATATAAATAATAATAATATTAATAATAATTATAATGCTAATATTAGTGTTAGTAATAATAATATTAATAATAATTTTGGTATGAATAATGATGTTAAGAAAAAGAGTAATATATTTAATATATATATAATTTTTAATATTATATTAGTTATAGGGTTAGTAGTATTTGGAATAGTTAAAAGTAATAATATGTTAATTAAATATAGTGAGTTAGATAAGGATAGTTTTATTAATTATTTTAAAGATAAGGGATATAAGATAAATGATTTAAAAGATAATTATATTAATTATAGTTATATAGATAATTATTATATTAGTAGTTTTAATAATAGAAGTTATATATATATTACTGGTAATGATAGTAATAGTTTAGATAAGTTATTAGATAGTATTAAGGTTACTGTAAATAAATATAATAGAAATATTAATGATAAGATAATTATTACTGATAGTGATAATATATATAAATATGAACTTATTACTGATAATAAATATGGTGTTATAGTTAGAGTAGATAATATGATAATATATTCAATTAGTGATATTAAATATATGGATGAGGTAATTAGTATTATTAATGATTTAGGATATAAGACTAGTAATAATAATATGTTATATATATATTTAGGTATTAGTTTTGTACTTATACTTATTATGTATATAATAAGTATGTGGAAGATACTTGTTAAGAGTAATAGAAAGGGATTTATTAGTTTAATACCTATATATAAT